>FWPU01002955.1_pt1 | contig 44722 bp, 37 predicted proteins | sample 2228361 | NCBI WGS metagenome assembly FWPU01 (sample SAMEA103939777, study PRJEB20133) | metagenome
CGTGTGCTCTTCATAATTTTCGGCAAAAGCTTCGATCAACGTCTGAACGTGTGAATATGTTCGATATGATAAAAACTTCCCGATAATGTCTGCTGAAGATTCTTTGTGATTCTACGCTTGACAACGATTTCATTCCTGAAGTTCAGAGGTCCAAAAACCTCGTCAAGCAAGCATTTCATACAGTGAGCGACAGGGTAAGCAAGGTGAAGAAAAATACTCCCCTGCTCGCTGAGCAGGTCGCGCATCAGGGTTAGCCGCTCGTACATCATGTGCAGGTAGGAGTCGGTCCCCTTGCCCCAGGTGTCGCGGTAGGCCACCGCCTCCAGGATGGACTGCTCCTTCTGCACTGCGTCGCCCTCCTCGCCGATCTGCACCTGCATGGTGAAGTCGGCGCCCACGTCGAAGGGTGGGTCAATGTAGATCAGGTCAATCTTGCCGCGGAACTGCTCCAGCAGGGCAGCCATCACCAGCTTGTTGTCGCCCCAGATGAGCATGTTGCGCCAGTCGTCGCGGTGGGCCTGCTGGTGGAATTCCTCATCGGAGAAAGGCAAGCCCAGTTGGCGCGCCTGGGCTTTGCGGGCATCGCGCGGCTGGTCAATCGTCTCGATGCGCTGCAGGGGCAGCGGGGAAGTCGGCAGGCGCACGGGGCGGCGGTTGCCGTACTCGTCGTACTTGCCTTCCCAGACCAGTTCGGTCTTCAGGCGGGAAAGCGGGTGTGGGTTGTGGGGGCCCCAATCGGTCACAGTCTCATACTCCTTGATAGTCAGGCAATGGATCGGGAGTCAACAGGCTGTCGAACGGTCGGGTTCAGCCGCGGCTGGGATGGAAAGCGTTGACAAGCGGGAACGCGCCGAGGTGATGAAAGCGCGGAAAATCGCCCCGGCCCAGCCGTCGGCTGCACGCCTTGTTAGGCCGCTGAGCTATATCGGTTTTTGGAGAGCGATAAGCTGGATATATCCTTCTCCCCCGTGGTCTTTATCATTTGTGTCAATGATGATCGATAATCCTACCTGCTCAAGTTCCTCTCGTAATTCCGCCTCTGTAAACCAATGGACATACGAATGAGTCTGGTCTTCTTCGATAATTGCGAACGCATCTCCTTCCTCAAGCGTTTTATAGTTTGGAGCAATGCGATGATAGTGCTCATCATAGGCTGAACTGATCCATTCAGCAGGAGTGATATATTGCGTCATTACAAGTATACCACCTGGTTGAAGTATGCGTGCTATTTCTTGAATGTACTGTATGCGGAGTTTCTTGGATGGAATATAACAATAGATCTTGATTGCGAGTGCCAGGTCGAAGGTGTTTGCGAGGAAAGGCAATCGGAGTGCGTCTATTTGAACAAAGTTAACGTGAAGCTTGTTCGCTTGCGCGTGACTCTTTGCAAGCTGGAGTAATTGATAGCTAATGTCGACAGCAGTAATTGTGATATGTTCTTGTGCGAGGGCGGCAGAAACTCGACCAGCACCGCATCCAATATCGATTATATTCTTGTGTGGGCCAAGTGATGAGAGCAGCCACTTCTCAGCAGCGGACAATCCTTCTCGAAGTGTATTTCGGTAATGAGAAATTTGTTCATCGTGGCGAAACCAGTTCTGCACAGTTTGAAGTAATTGCTGCTGTTCGTATAGCGCTGTCATTTGTAACCTCCTGTATTACTGGGCGACAGTATACCAGGAAGTGGAGCAGACGTGCGTTCTTAATACTATAACGAGAGCTGGTATAATCCTGTTCAGCCAGTGCTGAACAGGAGGATATGATGACCACCGTAACCGTCCCGCTGCTGGAATTGACGCCCGCCGATGTGGCTGACCTGACCGATGTGTTGCGCCCCTCCCACGCGATCTCCGGGGCGTTCTTCAGCCGCAGCGAGTCGCGCGCATGGGCCGAACGCCCCCTGCGTGGCGTGCTCAGCCCGCTGGAACGGAAATCGGTTGAACCCATCGTCATCGCCCAACTTGGTGCGAGCGAGAAGGCCGTGCGCGGCATGCAGCAGGTTCTGACCGACAGTACCTGGGACGATGCAGCCATCCTGCGCCGCCACTGGCAGGAGGTTGCGGTCGATCTGGACGATGCCGAGGGCATGCTCATCGTGGATGGCAGTGATGTCCCCACAACAGGCGCCCACTCGGTCGGCGTCAAGCGCCAGGATTGCGGCCAACTGGGGAAGATCGCCAACGGTCAGGTCGGCGTCGTTCTGGCCTCTGCCAGTCCGCACGGCACAACGCTGCTTGACCGGCGGCTGTATCTGCCGCGGGAATGGGTCGCGGATGCGGCCTTCGCCGAGCGGCGGGCAAAAGGTCGCATCCCGTCCGACATACCGTTCCAGACCAAGCACGAACGCGCGTTGGCGATGGTGCAGGACGTGCTGGCCAGTCAGGCGCTGCGCTGCCGCTGGTTCCTGGCCGATGAGGCGTTTGGACGCGATACGGGTCTGCTGGATGCGATCGCCGATCTGGGGCTGTGGTATCTGGTCGAGGCGCCGCTGGATACGGCGATCTGGCCGGTTGGCGCCACGGCGGCGACCACACCCCAGGCGCAGTTCGGCCGTGTGCCCGCCACCGCGTGGACCCGGCACACGCTGGGGGACGGCGCGAAAGGGCGGCGCATCGCCGATGCGGTCGTGCAGCGCGTGCGGGCCCAACGTGCGGGCCAACCCGGCCCGGAGGTCTGGCTGATCCTGCGCCGCGACCCCGAAACCGGCGAACAGAAAGCGTTCCTGTCCAACGCTCCGGCGTCCGTGACGTCGGAGCGTCTGGTGGCCGTCAGCGGCATGCGCTGGCCGATTGAGCAGTGGTTTGACATCGCCAAACAGGAACGCGGCATGGGCGACGATGACGTTTGCTCGTGGTCGGGGTGGCGCCATCACATGACCCTGGTGATTCTGGCGCATTTCTTTCTGGTGCGCCTGCAGCGGCGACTCAAAAAAAGTCCCGGCGCTGAGCCTGGAACAGGCCTGTCTGCTGCTCAGCGTGCTGCTGCCGTTACCGCTGCGTCGGCTTGAGGATGTCCTCGCCCCGATCGCGTCCTATCAGCACCGGCACGCGGCGGCGCGCACCAGTCATCACCGCCGTACTGAACGCTGGATTGCCGATATGGACGCGCTTGGAGGTTCCCGTACCCGTCCGGTTGCCCCACCTGTCAAGGCCTAAGGCCTGCCGATCGAGCGCGGTTTGGTAGTTCTCGTTGTAGTACAAGAGTCCGTAAATAATTATGCCAGTACAGCGAGTGAGACAACTGATGATGAAATAGTGTTTCTGCTAATGTCATCTCTATATTATCGTGTGATTGCTATTGTCGCGACTACTAGTGAGACAAGCGTTATAATGCCATAAGTAAGTGTTGTTGCAAAGTCGCCGGATGGGGGGAGCAAGGTTGTACTTAAGTAATTCTGCAACAAAACCTTGACCAGAAACCCCTAGCAATGTACTGCTAATAAATATGGCAAATTCATTCCACCGTTTTCTTCTTGGTTGATTTCTAATTGTATCTAATGCTTCCTTGACGTGATTTCGAGAAACATTATCATCGTCCTTTTCGAAAGCTGATATCTTGGCATGAAGCACGAGGGCCACAGCAAAGTTTGAGACAATCTCCTTGGCTAATTGTGCGGCTTTTGGATGAAACTTCTTCTGCAGAGCCTTGGCCGGAGCTTGTGGTAAAGGGATTGCTAGGAATTGACTACTAGTCGTATTAGGATTTTGTTGCCCTGTATTAGTCACGGTGCAACTCCTAGTTTTTCTTCAATCTCGATTAATTGATCAAGTTCGTAGTCTATTGTATCAATAATCCATGGATTTTCCTGATTGATAGATCGCAATGTATCCCGTAGTTTCTTTTCGCGTCTGGATTCCAAACGTTCACGTAGATAAAATATAACCAAACCAATTATCATAACTGATACTATAGTAGTTAGAATTGGCAGAATTAGCGACGCAAGATTTGTAAAAATTACAATAAGACCTGTTATTATTGTTGAGATGATAAGTAGAAGAACAGACAGCGATAATGCTGCTCTTGATGACTCCAATGCTTTAGGATCACTGTCTGATGTAATCCATCTGAATGCATTTATAAGAAGGTAAAAGAAAGAAGCGACTGGTAGAAGAGTCGCCAATACACTAGTGAGTGCTTGCAATATTGCAGTTATATTAGCATTATCTGGCATCTACAGTTTACCCTGGAATCAGGTATTACTGTGGTTTTGCAAATCGGATACCGTTTGAGGGTAAGGCAAGGTGCAGCCGGATAGCGTCGAAGGAGGTAGTGTCAGCCAGTTTTCGCCACCCCCTGGTATACTGATAGGCTGGACTCGCCACCTCTAGATTTTGGGATCCTATGCCAACGATTGCCGAACTCAAACACCAAGCGGACCGTATCTGGTTCGCAGGCGTTCACTCTGACCTGGCCGATGCGCTGAGGGAGCAGTTGCGCCAACACGCCCTCGCCAGCGTCCGTGCGGCGCTCGAAGCGGCTTTGGATGAAGAACTGGCCAGCTATCTCCCTACCCTGCGTGCGGCTGCCTGCGCTGCCGGACGCTCTCCTTCCACGGTGCGACGCTCGGGCAGTTACCACCGACAACTTCTCACCAGCTCTGGCGTCATTCCCGATCGGCGCATTCCCAAGCTGCGTGCGGGTAACGCTGAACACCCCTGGCAGATCCTCACGCGCTATCAACTGACCATGCCAGTGGTGTTGGATCAAGCGCTGTATCTGTATACGCTGGGCCTCTCCATCCGCGACCTGCAAGAAGCGCTCTACGTCCTGTTTGGTCGTGTGCTCTCGCGCGATGCGATCAACCGTGTGACCCTGGCTGCTCAATCCCCGATGATGGTCTGGCGCGAGCGCCCGATTACCGATACCCCGCCCATCCTGATCGTCGATGGGGTGTGGGTGCAGGTGTTGGCTCCGACTGGCCAGACCTTTCTCGACCGCAGCGGCCACGAGCGGAAGGACATGCGCGGCGTGGAGCAGGTGATCTTGACGATGATGGGTGTGTAGGAAGATGGGCGTCACGAAATCCTGCACTGCCAAGCAGCCCCAGAAGAGGATACCCAATCCTGGACAGCACTCCTGGCAGCACTCAAGCGGCGCGGCCTCGACCCGCACTCGGTGCGCATGGTGGTCTCGGATGGCAGTAGTGGCCTGCCCGCCGCCCTGGAAAAGGAACTGCCCACCGCCCAGCAGCACCGTTGTACGGTGCATAAAATCCGCGGCCTGGAGCGCTATTTCTGCTATCGCGATCTGCTCGCCACAGACCCAGATACCCAGGCGCCGTTGCCCTTTGAGCAGGCTCGCCGCCTGCGGCGCGAACAACGCACGACCGACGCCCACGCTATCTTTTCTGCACCAGAGAGGACACACGCCCTTGAGCGCCTGGCCGGCTTCCAGACCGCCTGGCGCCCCCTGGAGCCGGAGGTCGTGCGGATGTTGACGAAGGATATTGAGTTGAGCCTGACCTTCTACCAATTCGATGTCGCCGTGCATGGGCCTATCCGCTCGACCAACTTGCTGGAGCGCTTCTTCCGCGAGTTTCGGACCAAGGCCGACGAGATTGGCGCCTTCCCAAATGAGTTGACGTGTCTGACGGTGTTCCATCTCATTGTGACGCGCGATCACGCCAAACACGATCGTGGCAAGGTGGCGAAAACCGGATGACACTACCGCTGCACGCAATGTTAGCCCGCTTTTTCGTTTTCAGAAGTCAAATACTGCAAAATAGCAGACCGTCTTTCGGGCAAAGATTTTGCGAAGTCGTTTGCAATCATAAATACGTTGTTAATCTGCTCATCCCATTGATAATGCACAGATGCAACACCAATACCAGATTCTATCCAACATTGCCCCCTGATTTCTGCCAAAAACTGGGCTATTTCTGCAAACGTAATGAACTTTACTCCACGATTGGCATAGCATTGGTTTACATCATGCAAAAAACGATATACCGCATTCGGATTTTTTTCATTTTCAAAATAATAATGTTCCCCGAGTTTTTTGACAACTTCATCAATTTTTGGCTCATCAAACAAGCCGATAAAACGAACCAAATATTTTATCGGCGCAAGATTCTTGGTTCTCCAAACCGAATTCGGTCTATTCTCGTTTCCTGACTTTACTTCTGCAATTACTACATCAAAACGCTCATTTTGCCCATCAACTAAAACTTGGTGATTTGCGATGCGTAAATTTCCCGCTATTTCAACTGAGTACGGCATTCGTAGCGCAATGGTGTCAGTTTCTGTGTGAGGCGCAATAATTCCCCTTCTAATTCGATTGGGGTCATCGGCGGCATGAACTACAAAATTATCAATGGTGAAATAGCCATTGAAGCGCAAATACCAACTCACAAATTTTTTCATAAATTGCTGCCATCTTAATTTTTCTTATTGCGCAGTGAGCGGGCTAACGTGGCGGTTCAGGCGCTCGGCCAAGCGCGGAGGACGAGTCGCCTGCAACCGCGTGTTGGGCTACGTCCCAGCTTACCAGCGCGTGGTCTTCAGATTCTCGATCCCTTCGAAATGCTCGTCGCGTGTCACCAACGTTAGCGCATGCTGAATTGCCAACGCTGCAATCCAGATGTCGTTTTCTGGAATGGGTCGTCCCCTTAGCCGGAGTTTGTTCTTGACATCCCCGTAGTGTCGAGCAGTATTTGTATCGCATCCGAGGACAACGTTGCTGGCAGCAAATTGGTCGATACGCTGTAGATTGTGGGCCGTTTTCCCTGATTTCCTCGCCCCGTAGTAGAGCTCACCTATGGCTATGCTTGACAGGAATACCTGTTCCGCTTGCGCCAGACTCTCTCTGGCTTGCGGCTCATCAGCAAACAAGGCAATGATGATATTCGTATCCAGCAGATATCTACCATTCATTCGCGTCTACCTGCTCGCATCCTTGCTCGATTGCTTCACGCATTAACCGAGCATCATCGGGCGAAATTACCCCAGCAAAGCTCAGGAGTTGTTGGCCAGGAACACCTTGAGGGGTGGAGACCGCCAAAGCACGCGTGAATTCCAGGACACGCCACTGCAATTCCTGTGGCAAGTCCCTTAGTTGCTCAATTACCTTGTCGATGATGGGAGTTTCCATTCTGGCCTCCGTCTACCATTCCTCGATTCTCATCCCCATTATAGGCGAATTGTGTCTGCGCTGCTGCCCCAGCGGCGTAGCCCAATGGTATCGTAGCACGCCCCGGAACGGTATGCAAGGAGGAGATGAAGCGCAGGAGACCCTCCTGGTCGCAACGCTGCTTCCGGAGCCATAACCATGCCCACGCCACCCCTGACATTGCTGGACGATGCGCGCGAGGTTTTGCGCGCACGCCACTACGCCTGCCGCACCGAGCAGCGCTCCATCGACTGGATGCGCCGCTTCATCCTGTTCCACCAGAAGCGCCATCCGCGCGACATGGGCCGCCCGGAAAGCGCGGCCTTTCTGATCCGCCTCGCCACCGAGCAACACGTCGCGGCATCGACGCAGAACCAGGCGCGCAGCGCCATCCTCTTCCTCTATCGCTCCGTCCTGGAGCTCCCGGTTGCGGCGCCGGGGCGCGCGGGCGGTCAGCACGCCACGGCGCTTGCCGGCCGTCGTTACCCGCGCCGAGGGGCAGGCGGTGCTGGCCCACCTGCACGGTCCGCACCTGCTCACAGCCCGGCTGCTCGATGGCAGCGGCCTGCGCCTGCTCGAGTGCCTGCGCCTGCGGTGAAGGATCGCGACGTCACGCGCCGTCAGCTGACGATCCGTGACAGCACGGGCGAGCAGGATCGCGTGACGATGCTGCCGCTGACGCTGGTTGAGCCGCTCCAGGCCCACCTTGTGCTCGGCGCACAGGCCCACGCCCGCGAACTGGCGCGCGGTGCCGGTGCGGTTGCGCTCCCCTATGCCCTGGAGCGGAAGTATCCCAACGCCAATCGGGAATGGGCCTGGCAGTTCGTCTTTCCGGCGAGCCGTGACTCGCTCGATCCGGCCACAGGTGCGCCGCGCCGCCACCATCTGCACGAGAGCAGCCGCCAGCGCGCGGTCCATGCCGCCATCCGCGCGGCGGGAATCACCAGACACGCCGGCTGTCACACCTTCCGCCATAGCGTTGCGACCCATCTGCGGGAAGACGGCTGCGATATCCGCACCATCCAGGAGCTTCGCGGTCACAAGGATGTGAAAACAACCATGATCTCCACCCACGTGCGCAACCGTGGCGGGCGAGGGGTGCGCAGCCTGCTCGACGACGAGCGCTGATCGCCGTCGCTTGTCCTGAGACTCAACGCTCAGCATCAGCGGCGCGGCGAGTGGGATGCGCTGTTGTGCAATGCAGTACGGACCTTTCCATCCACCGGCGCTTGTTGCCGGCGGGATGGCAGCCGCGTCCGCTGCACGCGCGTGTTGGGCTGCAGGGCGCTCAGACGGCCACTGTTTCAAAAGCATCGGATAGGCAGTAATCAAGAAGCCATCGCCATTCAATCGCTTCGCTACGGCACAAATCCACCGCCGCCCCGCAGCCCCATAGAAAAGGTATACAGCAGGGTCGCTCCGACTCCGCCGAATTTCCCCCGGTTCTTCCAGCCCCCTCTGTACCGCTGATTCGAGCCCAGCCATGACAGGATGCTTGACTGTGGTAATCAGATCCCAGTACGCACGGGTCACGCGGACGCGAAAGCCAGGCGGCGTTTCGGACTCAAACAGCACTGTACTCTCACGCTCGCGATCTGACGCATCAGGAGCGCCTCCTCCTTGGATTGGCGTTCGCCACCCTGATCACCCTCGTGCCGGGAACCAACGCCGTAGCAACCGAACGTGCGCGGACCTCCCGGATGCATCGTCGTCAATCGTGGCGGAGTCGCCAGAGTCGGTTCACGCTCGGGCGCGAGGCGTTTTGGCAGCGGTTGTGGCAAAACGACCGCACGGCCATCCGCTGGAACCTGATCGACCGTGATGGCACAACCTGGTCGGCGGAACAGCGGCATCACCACGTCCCCGCCGGCGCCCGTATCGGACGCCGCGCTGCATCCATTCGGATGCTGTTGGCGGGGAGATGCAGCGCGGCGGAATGCGGGAGATCGCAACAAGACACAAACGTTCTGTCCGCCCTTGAATGCAAGCGGGGGGGACAAGGGGGAGCTGTTCCATGGACTTATCAACCCTGCTCCAGTTTCCGCCGTTTCTCGTCAAGGCGGCGTTCTGCGTCGAGACGTTCGAGCGCATAGTCGCTCATATCGACGAACCGCATTCCTTCCGCCAGCACCGGATGCACGGCGGCAATCCGGCGATACATCTCCTGCGCAATCTGCCGATAGCCGGGGTGCCCCTGCGGTGCGCTGCGCAACTCACACAGATGGTACGCCTCGCGCAGGTTGAGGGTCACGCGCCAGCGCACGCGGTACGCGAACGGCACAGCATACTGCGCTTCATCGGGCAGATCGGCGGCAATCGCGGCAACACAGGCGCCAGCCTGTTCCAGCGCGGTGCGGAACGGCGCCCCTGCCCCATATGCGTCGATCTCTGGCGGAACGATATACCCGTGATCGACGCCAAACCGCTGCCGTTCCTGGGTCAACATCCGGTGGCGCTGGAGATCGCGGTAGGCGCCAATGTCTGCCATCAGGTCGAAGGTATAGCGCGCCTCCTCGAACGCTCGACCCGGACGATGGAAGCGACTCCCGCGTCTGCCGGCATATGCCCGGATCAGGCTGGCGCGTTCGTCGGCGCTTATGGCATCTGCTATGGCGCGCGCTTCCGCCAGCGGCACATTGAGATGCGGGTAAAGAATGGCTGCCACCACCCGCGCTTCGGCATCGGGATCGAACGATACAAGCGTTACCGGCATAGCGTCGGCGACAGGCGGAACGATCGCGCGCACCCGCAATGCGATCGACTCCGCCAGCGACTGCGCCTCCTGGCGCGTGTCGCGCAGATACGCCTGATATGCTTTGCCGCGCTCACTCTTTGCCCGCCTGACGAACGAAGGAATCTGATCATCCAGCGCGCGCTGCAATGCAACCGCCAGCGACTGGAGTTCCGCCAGCGGCGAGGCATACAATTTCGTCAAAAGATACTCGAAGGCGCGACCATTGCCAAACAGCCCGACATTGGTCAGTGTCGCCATCGGCAACAATCCGCGCAACAGATCGAAGGTCTTGGCGCGCGTCGCGCTGGCATAGGCGCGTTCGGAAATCCCCTCTTCAGGCGGCGTATGCGCGCGAACGGCGGCGAGCACCGGTTCGATCAGCGCCGAATAGGTATCGAACAGCGCATCCATTGCCGTTTCGTATGCAACGGCGTGACGCGACGCCATGATCGTCGGTTCGCGCAGATAGCGGTAGCGTCCCTCGACCTTGCGATTGAACGCCACATAGCGGGTTGACTTCTCAAGCGGACTGATCCCGATCCGGCTGTCTTCAAGCGCTTTCGCGGCAATATTGCTGACCCCCTCACAGGCGACATGAGCGCCGCCGAGTTCCGCCACCGAGTCATCGCCATAGCCGATCAACACGCGCTCATAGAACGCCTCGGCGCGATGCACGGCGACGATCTGATGCGCAGCAGCGTCGGCGCTGAGCGCCACGATCGACTGAAAGTCCGCCTCGGGCGCCTGAATGAACTCATCGAGCAGAATGCGCCGCAGACTCTTATCGGAGCGACTGTAGCGCGAAAAGAGCGCTCCCCGCACCACATCGGGCAGGTTGCGCAGACCGAACACCGGCGCATCGACATCGGTCACGAACGGAGCCAGAAGCGCCCGTTCTTCGGCGCTGAACCGGTCGCCCCAGGGATCGCGTTCGGTTGGTTCCAAGGCGTTTCTCCTCAGAACAACTGAGGCAGACAACACACAGCAGCATCGCCTCAGTTTCGTTCCATACCGGCAACACTTATGAGATCGCCGGAATGATAGCGCAACTTGAGATACAGAACAACCTGCCACCCCGTAAAGCCGGGCATAGGGAACAACGCCGAAGGGCTTGACGTTTTACGCCTCTTTTGTTATCATTTTTGACAACGATATCATTTTTGATATTGTTGGATTGAGCAGCACTCGCTATGCCACTCAAGAACTTTGCTATTGTCAACCATCCGATACGAATGCGGATTTTTCAGGCGCTCAACGGTGTTGAACTGTCGATCAATCAGCTGGCGCAACGCCTGCCCGGTGTTCCCAAGCCGTCGCTCTACCGGCACATTCGCCAGATGCTGGACGCTGGTGTGATCGAGATTGCACGCGTCCGTCACGTCAACGGCATCGAGGAGCGCTTCTACGTGGCAGCTGCGGGGTTGATCGATCCAACCGATCTCGATACACCTGAGGGACTGAGACAGTTTGCCGATCATGTGCAGCTGTACGGCTCTGGTACGGCTCAAGACCTGGCGCGCTACGTATTGGAACAGGGGAAGTCGGATCTGGAGAACATCGCAGCTCGCGACCATGTGTTCTACGCTACTGAACAGGAGTTCGTGCAGGCGCGCGAAGCGATCTATGCCATTCTGCGCGGACTGGAGTCCAACGCTCCCGCTGAAGGACGGGTCAAACGCCGTATGTTTGTGATAGCGCATCCGCTGATTGAACCACAGGAGGCGTAGATCACGCTTCAAACCATCGATAGCGCATAGCTCACCTTTCGGGACACATATCGAACTACATCTTAAAGCGAGGCGACAATGTTGAACTGGATGATGAACAATCGGCTCTACGACATGGCGCTCCAGGGCAGGCGTCTCACGGCGTGGTGGGGGGTTCTTCTGCTGGGTGTGGTGATCACATTCGCATCGATGCTCGCCGGTTTTCCGGTGATGCTGGTACAGTTTGCCTTGTTCGGTTTCCCCTGGAGCGACGCATCTGCACAACCTCCGCCTCTCATATCGGGATTACTGGAGGGGTTGCTTCTGGCTTCCTCTTTCGGCGGGATGATCCTGCTCGTCTGGCTGTGGGTGCGGTTCTATGAAAAGCGTCCCTTCTCGACGTTAGGTTTTGAGCGCAAGCATGCGCTTCGCCAGTATGTGCGCGGTCTGATCATTGGTCTGCTCTCCTTCGGCGGGGTGGTCGGGTTGATGGCGCTCTTTGGCTACATCAGCATTGAAGCAAGCGACCCTGCACACACAGGACTGGCAGCACTGGGTGGCGTGTTACTCATTTTTTTCCCTGGATGGCTGATCCAGGGCGCAGCAGAAGAAGTGTTGACGCGAGGCTGGATGCTTCCCACTCTGAGCGCGCGTTACCGGCCCCTGGCGGGCATTCTGCTCTCGTCACTTTTCTTCGGTATCATGCACGGTCTTAACCCCAACCTGACGGTACTGGGCATGGTCAATCTTATCCTGTACGGGGCATTTGCCGCCATGTACGCCCTCCGTGAAGAGTCATTGTGGGGCATTTGCGCCTATCACTCCGTCTGGAACTGGGCACAGGGGAACCTGTTCGGTCTGGCGGTCAGCGGACAGAATACCGGCACAGGAACGCTGTTCAACCTGATGGAAACCGGTCCTGACTGGTTTACCGGCGGCGCATTCGGTCCTGAAGGCGGTCTGGCTGTGACGGTCGTCCTCGTGCTGGGTATGGTCATTATGGCTGTCTGGCGGAAACATGAGACGGCCGTCGCGCCTGTTGTTCAAGGAACGGACACCGGTCTGGCTCCGCGCGCTGCCAGCCGTTCAGGGGACGAAGGGGAGAAAATGAGTGCGCCTTTGCGCTGAAGGGGCTGAACAGACAGTCGCAGTGAATCACGGCTGGAGCCGGTTGGAAAGCCATGGGTCGAAATCGGCTCCAGGGTTCAACCGCTCGCCGGGCGCACGGACGGAGCGAGACAGCGTCCCCGCTCAGGTGGAGCATGCGAGTCATCTGGCGCCGCAGTCAGGCGTTTTTGAAGGCGAAGTCAGATTCTGGATCGCTGTCCCCCCAATCATCAGCAGGAGAACCGATGCCTCCCCCGGATAGATGATCGCGATGGCAGAAGAGCGGCGCCTTCCATCCCCTGCATCTCAGCGTGCGTTGGCGGATAAAGGGGCGCAGCATGCTGCGCCCTTTGCGACCGTCGCCGAAACGAACTCTCATTTCTTTACTGGCCAGACCAGATGTGTGCTACGCTCCCTCCTGCCGCACGCTCACGCGGTTGGTTCCCAAACCCTGTCCAAAACGTCGTGACCCTTCCGCAGGATGGCAAACCGTATCATGACCGCATAGGACGTGTGACGCACAAATGCCCTGCTTGAGAGGCACGAGTACGCCCGGTCAGCAGTCCCTCAGACTATCAGTCGCTCGCCTGCTCAGAGAGCGCCCGCAGCGCGGCGCCAATCCGCGCAATCCCGTCTTCGATCTGGTGGAGCGGCACAAAACTGAACGAGAGCCGGAACGCATCATCCCCCCGCCCATTCGCATAGAAGTGCGTCCCCGGCACGAATGTCACACCGTGCTTTTCCGCCTCGGACAGCAATGCCGTCGCGCTCAGACCTTGCGGCAGACGCGCCCAGACAAAGAAGCCGCCTTCGGGTTTTGCCACCTGAACCTCTGGCGACCATTCGCGCGCAATGGTTGCCAGCATCAGGTCGCGCCGCGCCCGATACGCAGCGCGCAGATCGGCAATGTGGCGATCCAGGCGTCCATCGGCGCAGTACCGCTCAACGACCCGTGTCAGGAACGGACCGCTCGATCCCTCGACCTTGAAACTGGCCAGGCGCTGAATGACCTCGTGGCTGCCACACGCCCACCCCATGCGCAACCCTGGCGCCAGGATTTTCGAGAAGGTGCCGACCTGCAACACCCATCCATCGTGATCGAGCGCAGAGAGACGCAACGGCGGCGGGTTGTCGAAGTAGAGATCGCCGTAGGCATCGTCTTCGACGATCAGCACGCCGTACTCTTTTGCCAGCGCCACCAGCCGCTGCCGTCGCTCCAGCGGCATGAGCGTCCCGCCCGGGTTATGAAACGTGGGGATCGTGTAGATGAACTTGGGGCGCCGGCCACGCCGCGCCAGATCGCGCAATGTGGCTTCGAGTGCATCGACATTCAACCCCTGCTCGTCCACATCGACCGTGATCAGGTGCGCACCTGCCAGCGCAAAGTGCCTCACCGCGCCCATAAATGTCGGTCCTTCGACGATCACCGCATCACCGGGGTCGATAAATACCTGGGGCAGCAGCGCCAGAATCTGACTGGAACCGTAGGCGATCAGGACGTTGTCCGGTTCGGCAGGGGTTCCCTGAGTGCGCAGGCGATTCGCCACCAGCTCGACCAGCCGGGGATAGGTGGGACCGTAATTCAACCCTTCGGCAGCGTCTTCTGCCAGCACTTCAGCAGTCGCAGACAGGAGATCGTCGGTGGGGAACAATTCTGGCGCGGCAAAACCATACGCCAGCGAAATGAGGTCGCCCTCGTGCTCAGGCCAGATCTGAGCAGGGACGAGCGTCTTCGCCCGTGCGGCATACAGGTTGCCCAGGACGGGCGCGGAAGCAGCGGACATGGATGGCTCCTTCGTTGTCAAGAAGTGTCATTTCGCATGATACCAGAAGACGAATTGAACCTTGCATATGTAACAGCGTATGATATGATTGAAGCGTTGGTCGAACAGACTCCTTATACGCGCCACGGAGGCGCACTGCACGCAAGCCTCCGCTGCGCATTTCTGCCGGATAGCAGAGGCTTCCAATGGAACTCCTTCCTGCCCCTCGTACATTCGCCTACCGTATCGACGACCACGACCGCATTATTTTTTTCAACGACGAATGGCTTGCCTTCGCGCGTGAAAACGATGGCGCCCACCTTACCCCCGCCAATGTCTGGAGCCGACCACTCTGGAAGTTCATCAGCGACCCGGAAACGCGCCATCTCTACCGCCTCATCCTGAGTCGCGTGCGCCGGGGGCAAACGATTACAGTCAATATGCGGTGCGACTCGCCAACCGCGCGACGGGTTGTCGAATTGCAGATCGCGCCGCTCCCCGATGGAAGCGTCGATTTCAACAGCCGGATCACGCACGAGGAGGCGCGTGAGTATGTGGCGCTCCTGGATGCCAGATGCGAACGATCACCCGATATTGTATCGATGTGCAGCTGGTGCAAAAAGGTGTATGTCCCTGGTGAAGGATGGTTCGAGGTAGAGGAAGCCATTCAACGGATGAATCTCTCCGAACCGCCGCCGCAACTGGTGAATATGATCTGCTACGAATGTTACCGGAGCGTGATCGATCACCTGTTTGACGTGTCTGCCGCCGATTCGCCGTAAGCGTTTGTCGGAATATCCAGTTCGCGGCTATAATATCGGCACGCTCACTGGAACACCGAATCGAGGGACGACTGTGGCTGACACTCGAAGCCTCCTCACCGGTATTGCGCTTGGCGTCGGCGCAACCCTTGCTGCGCGCGATGTGTTGCCATTGCTGGCGCCGCTGGCCCGTCCTGCCCTCAAGCAGGGGGTCAAAGCCGCCATCCTTGGGTATGAACGCGGGCGCGAAATGGCAGCGCTGCTCGCCGAAACGCTCAGCGACATCGCAGCAGAGGTGCAGGTCGAACTCCAGACTCAGCGTGCGACCGACCAGGCGCCGGTAGATGTGCGCATCGAGTCGTAAGGTGACTCATATGCTTCCCATCGGTTATGTAGCGCATCGCACCGGACACCGTGTACGCCTGCGCATCCCGGCGCACAAAGGCGATACTGCCTATTTCGCGCGCATCGAACGGGAACTCGCCGCATGCGAGCGGGTCTCGTATGTTGAAGCCAATCCGCTGACTGCCAGCATTCTGCTGCATTACAGCGGCACAGACGAAGATCTGCGGCGCGATGCGGTCGCTCTTGGGTTGTTCGACATCGATGCGCTACAGCCGGCAGCCAATCCGGTGCTGAACGCTGCGGCGGCGCGCATCGATCAGATTGATCGCATGATCCGGCGCGCATCGAACGGCTCGTTCGATCTGCTCGAAGTCGCATTCGTCGGGCTCGTCGGCGCCAGCATCGTTCAGACGCTGCGTGGTCAGGCGCTGGGACCGGCAAGCACGTTGATGGCGAATGCACTGGCTATTCTGGCGCTGCACCGCGCTCGTCGAACCGAACATGAGCGGCGGTGAGTCGCCATGTGCAGCGCATATGTTGTTATATCTCTACAGTGATGCGTGTTTTGCGCGTCCTGCCTGACCTTACATGACGACGACAGACCTGACGGTCCAGCCTTCCTCACCCCCACCAGCGCTGGGGGTCGCCGACCTCCTGCCGATCCTCACAACGGCGTTTGCGAAAGGCGGCACCTTCCGCGATCTGCTGGTGGCGCTGAGCGAACGCGGACCGTGTCTGATCGCGGGGGCAGCGCTGCGTGAGGCGCTCGATGCCTGCCGTGTGCGACAGGCGCTCGATGAGTTCCTGCCCTATCCCCAGGTGGTCGAGTCGCTTGATGAGGTGTACGTCACCCGCACTGGCAATCAGCCGGCGATCGAACTCCACTTTGCTCAACCGCACGCCATTCCCCAGGGAACCCCGATCGGCGTCGTGACCGTCCAGGTTGAACGGAGATTGACTCTGACCATCGATGAGCGGGGCGATGTAACGCTGAAACCAGGCGATATGCGGCTGCGCTGGCTGGGAATGACCGAGAACCTGCTCGTGCGCCTGCGCCGTATCGAAAGTCCACAGGGTGTACAGGATGTCATGCAGGTGTCGGCTGGCAATGTGCTGAGCCAGACAACGCCGCTCTCGCTGCTGACCGTTCCACCGGCGCCTGCCCGTGAGATCACTCCGCTGCCCCCGCCGCCCGTCCCCGCCGCGCCACCCGCAACGGTCAGTGTGATGGTCGTTCATCGGTTGCCGGGGAGGGTTCGCCTGCGCCCTGACGGATTGCATCGCAATCCGGCGCAGAAAGAACGCATCGAACAACGCCTGACGCGCCAGCCTGGCATTCGCGCTGTTGCGGCAAACACGCTGACCGGCACCGTGCTCATCCACTTTGACCCCACGATGAGCATCGAAGAGGTGCAGGCGCGACTGGTTCGGGTACTTACCGGCGCCGATGAAGCCGATCAGGACCAGCCACAGCATCCCTGGCACACCATGACTGTTGCGGACGTGGCGCGGATTCTTGACGCTTCGCCGACCAGGGGACTGGATCCGGCGGTTGCCCGGCAACGGTTGCACGAACTGGGCGCCAACACGCTCCCGGATATTCACCGCCGCTCGACGCTCAGTATGCTGCTCGAACAGTTCAGCAGCCTGCCGGTGGCGTTGCTCGGCGCCTCGGCAATCCTGTCGATTGCAACCGGTGGTGTTACGGATGGCGTCGTTATTCTGAGCGTGGTGCTGATCAACGCCGGAATCGGCTTTTTCACCGAACACTGGGCGGAACAGACCATCGCCGGGCTCAGTCGCGGCGCCAGACCGGTTGCTCGCGTGATCCGCGCCGGCATCGAGCACGACCTGCCGGGTGAAGACCTTGTACCAGGCGATGTCATCGTGCTGAAACGCGGTATGCCGGCGCCCGCCGATGCGCGCCTGATCGAAACGGATGATCTGACAGTCGATGAGTCGGCGCTGACCGGCGAGAGTATTCCGGTTGCCAAGCGCGCCGATGTGGTTCTGGGACGCGAGACGCCGCTCGGCAGCCGTGTCAACATGGTCTATCGCGGTGCAACGGTCACCGGTGGAGGCGGGCGGGCGCTGGTGGTTGCAACCGGCGCCGCCACCGAAGTCGGGCAGATCCAGCGGATGCTCGCCGAGACGGAACAGCCCGAAACGCCATTGCAGCGGCAACTCCGGGTGCTTGGCAGTCAGCTGGCGCTCCTGTCGCTGGCTATCTGCGGCGGCGTTTTCGTCATCGGTCTGCTCCGCGGTCATGGCGTGCTGGCGATGTTGAAAACCTCTGTGTCGCTCGCGGTCGCTGCCATTCCCGAAGGATTGCCGACGGTCGCCACCACCACACTGGCGCTCGGTCTGCGGCGACTGGAGCGTCGGAACATTCTCGTGCGCCGTCTGGTCGCGGTGGAAACCCTTGGCGCTGTACAGGATGTCTGCCTCGACAAAACCGGTACGATCACGTTGAACCAGATGACACTGCTGACAGTCTTTGCCGGGATGACCCTCTACCGTCACGAAAGGGCGACGTTCCAGTACGTCCGGGATGGTGCAGCAGGCGAGCGTAACGACGAACTGATCCGCCTCTTGCAACTGACGACGCTGTGTAGTGAAGTACGGATCGAGACGAACAACGGTTCGTTCAGCCTGCAGGGGACGCCAACCGAGATCGCGCTGGTACAGGCGGCGCTGGATGCGAACATCGACGTCGCAGCATTGCGCCGGCAGCACCCGTTGCTGCGCGTCCAGCCACGCAGCGAACAGCGCGGCTATATGGTCACCTGGCATGCCGGTGACGACGGCGAGTTGCTGGCAATCAAGGGCGCACCCGATCAGGTGCTGATGATGTGCAACCGTTTTGTATGCAATGGTGCGGTTCAACCGCTGCTCGAGCGTGACCGCGTGCGCATCGTGACCGAAAATGAGCGCATGGCAGGACAGGCTTTGCGGGTCCTTGGGGTTGCCTATGGGTACGGCAGCGAGCCGCCGGAAGAGCGTCGCGACCTGATCTGGGTTGGACTGGCCGGTATTGCCGATCCGCCGCGACCCGGTATGCGCGAGTTGATGGAACGCTTCCGGGCTGCCGGTCTTCACCCGATCATTGTGACCGGTGATCAGAGCGCGACTGCCCACGCGATCGCCCGTCAGATCGGGCTGCGCCACGATGGGCATCTGGAAGGGCTGGATGCTGCGCAACTCGAAAACGTGCCGCCAGACGTCCTGCGCTCGCTGGCGCAGCGGATCGACATCTTCTCGCGCGTCAGTCCGGCGCATAAACTGCGTATTGTACAGGCGCTGCAACGCTCTGGACGTGTGGTTGCGATGACTGGCGATGGCATCAACGACGGTCCGGCGTTGCGCGCCGCCGATATCGGCATCGCCATGGGGCGCGATGGCAGCCAGCTGGCGCAGGAAGTCGCCGACATTGTGATCCGCGACGACGATCTGCAAACGATGATCATCGCTATCGAGCAGGGACGCGCCATCTACGACGATATCAAGAAAGCGGTGCACTTCATTCTGGCGAGCAATACGAGCGAGATCGCAGTAACGCTGATAGCAACTGCTATCGGGGCAGGGGAACCGTTCAACCCGGTCCAGTTGCTCTGGATCAACCTGGTGACCGATATTTTCCCCGAACTGGCGCTGGGCGTCGAATTGCCGGAAGCGGATGTCATGGCGCGCCCGCCGCGCGATCCGCACGCGCCAATGTTTGCGCGCGCCGATCTGCAGAACATCGGGTTCGAGGGCGGATTGCTGACAGCGAGCACCCTGGCTGCCTATGGGGTGGGACTGTCGCGTTACGGCATCGGACCGCGCGCCAGTACGATTGCATTTGCAACCATTACGACGGCGCAATTGCTCCACGCGCTCAGTTGCCGCTCCGAGCGCCACAGTATCTTCGAGCGCGAAGCGTGCCCTCCCAACCCCTACATGCCACTGGCCGTCGGCGGTGGACTCGGTCTCCAGGCGATGGCGACGTTTCTGCCCGGATTGCGCAGCATTCTCGGCACAACGCCGCTTGGACCGTTCGATTGGGCGATCGTGGCGAGTGCTGCAATTGCGCCATTGATCATCAATGAAATCAAGAAGGTGATCGTTCACTCCCGTATCAGAGAAGAGACGCACGAGGAGAGGTGAGGAGATGGCATTGCACTACATCTTCACATCCGAGTCGGTCAGTGCAGGGCATCCGGACAAACTGTGCGACCAGATCAGCGATGCGCTGGTTGGTCACTACCTCCGGCAGGACCCGTTCGCATCGGTCGTCGCCGAATGCGCTGTCTCGACCGGCATTCTGTTCGTGTCGGTCAAAGTAGCGGCTGATGCAGTCGTCGATATTCCCAACACAGCACGTGAAATCATTCTCGAGGCTGGCTACGATCAGGGCGCATTCAACGGCCGCACATGCACGGTTATGACCAGCCTGAGTGAAATGAACGGTCTCCGTCCGCGGTTCGACGACCTGGACAGTCTCGTACAACTGACGGCGCAGGAGAATGTGACCCTCTTCGGGTATGCGTGTGCGCACACACCAGACCTGGCGCCACTGCCGATCTGGTGCGCGCACCGTCTCATGCGCCAGTACGACCGGGTACGTCGGGAGTCGCTCCATTACCTGGCGCCCGATGCCAAATGTCAGGCGGCTGTTGCGTTCAGCGGGCATATACCTCGACGCATCGACAGCATTACTCTGCTCGCCAGCCAGCAAGACTCGCGCGTATCGCTGGCAACGCTCCGCAACGACCTGATGGAACAGGTCATCCGTCCGGCTTTTGCCGATCAGCCGTTTGCACCCGACGACCGCACCCGGATTCAGATCAACCCGGAAGGCCCGATCTTCGAAGGCGGTCCGGCGTTGCATGCTGGCCTGACCGGACGGAAAAACGGCGTGGACACCTATGGCGGGTTTTCACGCCAGAGCGGTGCAGCGCTGAGCGGCAAAGACCCGACCCGTATCGACCGGGTTGGCGCTTACGCCGCCCGTCACGCCGCCAAGAACATCGTTGCCGCCGGTCTGGCGGAACAGTGCGAGGTGCAACTGAGTTACTCGATCGGCATTGCGGAACCGGTGAGTGTGCGCGTCGAAACATTCGGCACGGGGCGCATCGACGATGATACGCTGACCGATCGAGTCGCCGCGCATTTCGATTTCCGCCCTGGCGGGATCATCCGACGACTGCGGTTGCGCGAACTCGCAATGATGTGCAATGGCAATCTCTACCGGCAGCTGGCAGTGTATGGTCACGTGGGGCGGGCAGACCTCGACCTGCCGTGGGAAGCGACTGATGAGGTCGAAGCGCTGAGAGCGTGGCTGCAGTGACTGCGGTGAGGGGGTTCACACCAGGTTCACGTGAACGCTCCGCGCGCGGTGTTGCGTCAGAGCGCACCAGGTCGGCGTGTGCGACCATCGCCAATCAACAACGGCATCATTCAGCCTGCTGCATCCGCCGGAGCGCCTCTTCGAGCGCTTTTACCCGCTCCTCAAGCGCCATGCGGGCACGCTGCTCCTCCTGAGCGCGTCTTTCAGCTTCAGCGGCGCGCGCTTCGGCTTCCCGGCGGGCGCGTTCTTCCTCGGCGGCGCGCGCTTCGGCTTCCTGGCGGGCGCGTTCCTCATCGCGCAGCGCCTTCGCCAGGGCAATGTGGTTGCCGAGCGGATTGCCCTCCTCGTCGTAGCAGATGATTTCGCCGCTGCGCACCCCCAGCCAGACCCGCACCGGCTCCAGCCACAACCGTCCCTGATCGTCCGGCGTCAGCGTCTGGTATCCCTCCGGGGTCAACCTGTACCCGATCAGACGCACCCCCAGCCGACCACGACGTTCAATTGAGTCAACAATCACGTAGAGGGGGACGCCTGCCAGTTCGTACTCATCGACTTTCGTGACGACATCGTGTGCGCGCGTCTCGGGTGAGGTGATCTCGACAATCAGCGTCGGACGCACCCCTTCTTCGGATACCCGAAACGTACTCCAGTTCTTGCGCTCTTTGACGCCGAAGATCACCATGAGGTCTGGACCGTGCGGCTTGAGTTCGGGGATGTCCCATTCGATACGCACATCATCGAGCACGACAGCAGTGGGGTCATCGGCGAGCTGACGCTCGAACACTTCACGCAGATAATGCCAGCGCCGCTGATGAAGGCTGCTATGGATCACCTGGTCCCCCTCCTCAGGGTGCAATACGTCTTCGTAGGTCAGCGGCGCCTGCTCCCACCTGATCGTGCCATCTGACAGTTCGCGCCGGATGAACCGCCATCCGTAGCACGGAGCGGCTTCTGTCGGGCTGGCGGACTGCGCCTGATCGGTCAATGCGGTACTCATCATTCCCTGCCTGCGCGACTCGTCATTCAGCTGGCATTGTAGCACAAAGAGGCGCAGCAATGCTGCACCTCCCTGCGAACCGGCGATACAGAACCTTATCCCTGAGACTCGGCCACTTCAGGCGCAAGTGTCTGCGATGGGGCAGCAGCAGCGCCATACACTTCAGCGCGCGCCTCGGCAATCAGGTCGCCCCAGCGCTCGCCAGCCTCGCTGAACGCCCCCTTCGCGCGCTCCGCCACCGATCCCAGCGTTGCCTTCGTCCGATCAGCGGCAATAATGCCACCCTTGACGATTGCTTTCGTCACCGGACGCAATGCCGGCACAACGACCGGCGCCGCAGCGATAGCAGCCACGCCAACGACGATGTTCGGAATGCCAAAGATGGTTTTTTCGAACAAGACTTCGCCAACAGTTTCGAGCAGCGCCATTGCTTTCTCCTTTCGGTTGGTTTGTCAAATAGTGTACCTCCCAACTATAGCACATCGGACACACAAGAACAGGAAAAAGCATTGAAACGCCTGGATGAGAAATCTTTACACCGGTCAGAAGTCAGGGAGGAGCATGCTTTTGCGCTGTCACACCTCTGACCCTTCCCACACGCAACGTTCACCGCCGAATCCCCCGCCCAATCGTGGTACAATGCGCTCATGTCAGCAACAAGAATGAACCGGTATGCGCACCTATCGCATCGTTCTCAGCGGTCTGGGCAATGTGGGCCGCAGTTTTCTCACCATCATGCAATCCCAGGCGATGCTCCTCGCCAGGCGCTACCACGTCGCGCTGCGCCTGGTTGCCGCAGCCGACTCAGGAGGCGCAGCGATTGATGCGGGCGGGCTGGACCCTGCGGCGATCCTGGCGCTCAAACAGCACGGTCAAAGCGTCGCGGCACTGCCGGGAAGCGGCATGCCCGGCATCTCTCCGGTTGATCTCGTCCGGCGTATCGAAGCGGATATACTGCTCGAAGCCACCCCCGTCAACCTGACGACGGGACAACCAGGTCTCGATGCGGTGCGCACAGCTCTGCAGCGCGGGATGCATGCCGTCCTGGCCAATAAAGGACCGCTGGCGCTCGCGTATGCGGAGCTTGCCGCGCTCAGCGATATGGGGAAGGACTCCGAGGAGCGCGGCAACCCACGCGACTGGCCCGCGCTGCGCTTCAGCGCCTGTGTCGGCGGTGCATTGCCAACGATTGCGATCGGGCGGCGCGACCTGGCAGGCGCGACGATCGTGCGCGTCGAGGCGGTGCTCAATGGTACGACACAGGGCATCCTGCGCGCGATGGAACAGGGCGTTGCCTGCGCTGATGCACTGGCGGAGATGCAACGGCGCGGTCTGGCAGAAACCGACCCTTCCCTTGATGTCGAAGGATGGGATGCTGCCAGTAAACTGACCATTCTTGCCAATGCCGTGCTGCACCGACCGACGACGCTGGCAGACATACATGTGCGCGGCATCACCGGGCTGACAACAGAAGATCTGCGCGCGGCGCTCGCACGCGGTGAACGGATTGTGCTCCTCTGTCTGGCGGAATACCGGGGCGATGATGTCCGCCTGAGCGTCCAGCCGACGCCACTGCCCCTCACTCACCCGCTGGCGCGGATGAGCGCCGATGAGATGGGCGTGGTCTACTACACCGACATCTCCGGCAGACAGAGCGCTACGACGCTGGAAACCGATCCGATGCCTACCGCCGCCGCCATGCTGCGCGATGTTCTGGATATTGCCAGGCGTTGATTCTGTGTGAGGTTCTGCAATGGAGCATCCTCTTCCATTCCAGGCAATCGATGCCGCGCGAACGCGCATCGCGCCGTTCGTCCGACGCACGCCGCTCATGCCGCTGCCTGCATTGCGCAGCGACTTTCATCCCAATCTGCGCATCAAACTCGAAAATCTGCAGGTCTCAGGATCGTTCAAGGCGCGTGGCGTGTTCAACCATCTGCTGCAACTCGACCAGGCACAGCGCGAGCGCGGCGTGATTGCGGCCTCCGGCGGCAACCATGGTCTGGCGCTGGCATATGCCGCCTGGCGACTGGGTATCCCTGCCACTGTCTACCTGCCCGAACGCGCCTCTGCCGACCGTGAGCGGCGCATTGCGGCGTGGGGGGCGCGAATCTTTCGCTACGGCGACGTGTGGGACGACGCTCACCGGCGTGCTGTCGAGCATGCAAGCGCCGAAGGGTTGTATTACGTTCATCCCTTTGACGATGTGCGCACACTCGAAGGACAGGGCACGCTCGGTCTCGAACTGCTCACCGACGCACCCTGCATTGATCTGGCGCTGATCGCCGTTGGCGGCGGCGGGTTGATCGGCGGCGTGGCAGCGGCGCTCAAACAGGCGCGTCCCGGCATCCGCATCATCGGCGTCGAACCGGTCGGTGCGCCAACAATGACGGTCAGCCTCAATGCAGGCCGTCTGGTGGAATTGCCCGCCGTCCACAGCATCGCCGATACGCTCTCGCCGCGCGCGCTCAGCGAACGCACCCTCGACCTGGCGCTGCGCTATGTCGATGAGGTGGCGCTGGTGACCGACGAACAGATGGTTGAGGCAATGCACTGGCTCTGGACGGAATGCAACCAGCTGGTCGAACCGGCCGGCGCAGCTGTGATCGCGGCGCTCCAGAGCAGCGCCGTTGACATCGCTCGCTCCATGGCGCCGGTTGCCGTCATCTGCGGCGGCAATGCCGATGCAGCATGCGTGTTCGAGAAGTACAGCGTCCGGAACGAGCCCCGCCCGCAATAAGAGCCTGTCCGAACAACCCGACCTTTCGATACGCACTGCACGCTCCTCAGGATGCGGTTGTTCGGTATCCTGGGTTATTCGGATGGGCTCTAAAGAGCAATACCCGCGCTACATCGCAAAGGACGAACAGCGCCAGGTTGTCCCGCGGGACGAGCGCTGCCGTGGCGCCGTGACCATGCCGGGGCAGGGTATGCATGAGCCTGACCAGGATTCCCCCGCCGAAAAGCAGCGCACGATTATTGAAACCTGACGACGGGAACCGCCATCCTGTCGCTCCTACGAGTAGATGTCGGATCATCTGCGAGCAAAGTACTATTGAGATTATTTCCCTTTTTCCATATTGTAAAGATCAAAAAAGAGTAAATAGATCGTGCGCTGCTTCTTTCTTCCATGACCATGACGTCGTTTTGTTCGCTATATACGCCGGCTGGCGCCCGCGACGGCTGGCAACATCGGCAGTTCGATTGCTGGCTCATGCCTCTCCGAACAAGCAAACCGACCGTCGCAGCCAGGAAGTCCGCGCTTCCACGGCAGCATCGAAGAACAACGCATGTCTGTGACGCTCGAACCCATCATCGACCTCCCGATATCAGATTCTAGAAGGGATAATGACCTGTGAATGCCAGAGTACGATCACGTACTGCTCAATTGTTTGTCGTTTGCCGGGTGTTGAGCGTGCTGCTGGGAGGACTGCTCATTGCAGCGAGCACCCCTGGCTTCGCGTTGACCGCGACGTCGGCGACAACAACAGTTCTCCTGGAAGCGAACGGTCAAACTTACGATATTCAGGTTCCAGCCGGCGCCGCTGTTGGCTGGCGCAATACCGATAGCGAACCACACCGTCTGCGTGCAACTGATGGCAGCTGGACGACACCGGTGATCCCACCAGGCGCAACCATTGAACAGGTCTTCGCTGATGCCGGCCGCTCGGCATTTGTGTGCGACTTCGATCCCGATATGCGCGGTACGGTGATGGTTCAATCAGGGTTTCAAGTCTTTCTTCCACTGGTTCTCAATCAGCCGATTCAGCGCTCCATTTCACGATGGTCAGAACCGGCGACGTGGGGCGGGCGCGTACCGCAGGCAGGTGAGGCGGCGCTCATTCCAAAGGGAAAAACCGTGCTGCTCGATGTCAGTCCTCCACCATTGCGGAGTTTGATAATCGAAGGGGAATTGCTCTTCGATGAACGTGACCTTGAGCTCACAGCCGGATGGATCATGCTGCACGATGATGGTCGATTACGCATCGGCAGTCCGACTGCTCCCTTCCGGCATCGCGCGACCATCACGCTTAACGCTGCTGACAGGAATGAAAATGTGATGGGCATGGGAACTCGCGGCATCTTGCTGATGGGAGGCGCATTCGAGGCATATGGTCTTGCGCCGGGTCCGGTCTGGACAACGCTCAACGACCATGCTCCTGGTGGTGCAACCCGGCTCGTGTTGCGCGAGCCTGTCAACTGGCGAACTGGTGATCGCATCGTTATTGCACCAACCGATTTCTATGGCGTGACTGAGACCGAGTTACTCACCGCAGGCGCTGTTCAAGGAGCGCAGGTTCCTCTGCAATCGCCACTGCAAAACGCTCGCTGGGGCCGTCTGCAGTACGTAAGTCCGGCTGGCATGACATTGACGCCAACGACCGAGGTCACTCCCCTGGTGCTCGATCAACGCGCTGAAGTTGGGAACCTTTCGCGACAGATCGTCATTCAGGGCGCCGATGATACCCTCTGGCGCAATGAACGATTTGGCGCACACATCATGGTGATGGGAAACGCAGTCCTGCGCCTCGATGGCGTCGAATTGCGTCGCGTTGGACAGGGAGGCCGAGAAGGACGTTACCCCATTCACTTCCACCTGCTCTCGTATGCATCTGATGGGCGCCTGATTGGTGATGCAACTGCGCAGTCGGTGGTTAATTCAAGCATCTGGAATTCAGCCAATCGCTGTATCGTCATCCACGGCGCCAACGGGGTGACGGTGCGGAACAATATCTGTTACGACATTGCCGGTCACGCGATCTTCCTCGAAGACGCGGTCGAGCGCCGGAATGTGATCGAGAATAACCTGGTGCTGAAAGTGCGCGAGCCGTCACAGCCGTTACTTCAGCATGACCGGATTGGGTTCCGTCGCGGTCCGTCCGGCTTCTGGCTGACGAACCCCGATAACATTGTGCGTGGCAACGTTGCCGCCGATACTGCTGGCAACGGGTTCTGGCTCGCCTTCCCGGAGCGATCACTGGGCTTGAGCCGGAATGTGCCAATTCGTCCAAATCACACGCCATTCGGTATCTTCAGTCATAACGTAGCGCACTCAAACAATCGTCCAGGCATTAACATCGATTTCGCTCCGATTGATGACGCCGGCAATACCTCCGAGATAAAGTACATACCAACCGCTGACGGTAGTCCATCCGGACCTCGGGTGCGGTTTACGCTGAGCGATATCACGACGTACAAAAATAACGACAACGGTCTGTGGAATCGCGTTTCCCTGCCGGACTATGTACGTTTTGTGTCTGCTGATAACGTCGGCATGTTCTTTGCCGGCGCCGGAGACGATGGCAAGATTGTTGACTCGCTGATTGTCGGCGTCAGTCTCAACAGCAGCCCGTCATCGCCCTCTACCGGGCAGCCTAACACGGCAGTCGCCAGCTATCATAGCACCTTCGACATCTCGCGCAATGTGATCGTCAATTTCAGCCTGCATGAACGACATGATCGGGCAAGCGGCGCTTTCGCCACAAACGATTATTACACTCGACCTGTTGACCGGGGAATGGTGCGCAACCCCAACAACGTGTTGATCAACACTCATCCAGGTCGCAGGGTGATTTCACCCAATCTCAACATCCCTGTCGGCAATGCAGCTCTTGCCGGAGCGCTCTGGGATCCATACGGGTATTGGGGGCCGGCGGGCAACTACTGGGTCTACAATATTCCGTTCCTGACCGTCGGACGCTCCTGTGTGCCGGTTGCACCTGATGCAACGAATGGTATGAGTTGTCAGGGACCGTACTACGGGGTCGCTGGCTTCAGAGTTGACAATGGCGATCCTTTCAAGCCGCTTATGCCGCTTACGGCGACCCGGCTTGATAGCAGCAACCAGCCAATAGCGCAGTGGGTGGTCAATGATGGAAACGGCGACATGAGCCACACATTCGGCATTATGCCGTGGATGCGTCATTTCGCAGCAGTTCCCGGCGGGCGGTACCTGATCGAGTTACGTGACGCAACCACCAGCCTGCCGCCGCCAGCTCAGGAATTCAAACTGGCACTGACGAATATGCATACAACTGCCGACCAGATTATTCTTGGCGTTCCATTCAGCGGCAGCGTTACAGCACGCGCCTATCTTACGACGAGAAATAACTACGAGAGTGCACTGCCTGGCGCGCCTCATCGCCGTGACCTGGTTCAGGTGTCGTCATTCAATGAAATGCTGACCACAGACAATAGCATGTGGCAGGATGTCGCCAATCAGCGGGTATGGGTGAACGTCCGCGGTGGCGTGCCGTGGGAGGGAAGCACTCCCTCAAACCCATTCTCTGATGACGCACTCTACCGGAATACCAATCTGCGGATATACCGCCCGTAGCAAAGGTTCTCGTTGACCTTCCTGTTTGCCCTGATTGAAACTGTTCACGATTGGGGGTTCGGGGGATGCCCCGAGATCAAGAGCCGGCGGCGGGATGGCTTTCGCAAGCGCTATGAGACGTCGCACCGCCGGCGCAAAAACACAATTTTTGCGGTACGTGTGAACACTCACCCCCACTTGACAAATGAACGCTTCTTCATGTATACTCGCTAACGGTAACATTGCAACGAGCGCAGTCGATATGCATCAGCGAAACGTCAGCCTCCTCCTTAGCCTTATTCTTGTAGCCCTGATTATTATCACGGGCTTATAAGCGTTTGGGAGGCAGCGCGCGACGGAATGCGATAAACAACGACACGAGCCCCTCCCGAACCCACGGGAGGGGCTCGAAGTTTGTGGGCATATACTGCCGGCACTGCTGCAACGATGCACGTCTGGCATGCCTGCGCCCGTTGCTTTCAAAGGTCGAACCCGACCAATCCCCCACATGCGACGCTGATGTCGCCAGTGTGTCACTGTTGCGCGTTGGGCGCCGATGACGGCGGCGTCTGAACCTGCGTCTGCGCAGGGGTCTGGCAGGCATTGATGACAGGACCAGGAACCCAGGAAGGTTGTGATCAGTACAAAGGGAGGAAATCAGATGTCCGAAAAGCGCACCGGCGCTCAAGTGATGTGTGAAGCGCTGATCCGCAACGGGGTCGAAGTGATGTTCGGCATCCCCGGCGGCGCAATCATGCCGTTCTATTACGCAATGTGGGAATATCGCGACAAACTGCGCCATGTGCTCTGTCGCCACGAGCAGGGGGCAGGACACGCCGCCGAGGGGTATGCGCGCGCCACCGGACGACTGGGAGTGTGCATCGGCACGAGCGGGCCGGGCGCTACCAACCTGGTGACCGCGATTGCCGACGCAATGATGGACAGTACGCCGATCCTGGCGATCACCGGTCAGGTCGGCTCCCACGTACTCGGCAAGGATGCATTCCAGGAGACGGATATCACCGGCATCACGATGCCGATCACCAAGCACAACTATCTGGTGAAACGCGCGGAAGACCTGCCCTACGTCTTCGAGGAGGCGATCTACATCGCCACGACCGGACGACCTGGACCGGTGTTGATCGATGTGACGAAAGATGCGCAACAGGCCACTATCGTCCCTGATTGGGACATCAAACTCGACCTTCCCGGCTACAAGCCCAACTATCGCCCCAATCTCAAGCAGGTCCGCGAAGCGATCAAACTGATTTTGAACGCGAAGAAGCCGCTGATCATCGCCGGTCACGGCATCATCATGTCCGGCGCTGTCGATGAACTGCGCGCCTTCGCCGAGCGCACCCGCATCCCGGTGATCACCACGCTCCACGGCATCGGCGCCTTCCCCGAAGACCATCCGCTCAGCATCGGCATGCCGGGTATGCACGGCTGGGTGCACGTCAATCGCGCGATTCAGGAGTGCGATGTGCTCTTCAATATCGGCGGGCGCTTCGATGACCGTGTCACCGGCAAGGCAAGCACGTTTGCGCCAAACGCGAAGGTCATCCATGTCGATATCGATCCCTCGGAGATCGGCAAGAACGTCAAGGTGACAGTCCCAATCGTCGCGGATGCACGCCTGGCGTTGCAGGCGTTCCTCGATGAGTTCCCACCCGACCGCGAGGCGTTCGCTGCCCTGCACGGTCACGCTTCGGACTGGATGGAACACATTCGCGAGATGCAGGCGAAGCATCAACCCAGGCAGCAGTACCTCAACCGCACCGACACCGAGAACATGAGTCTGCCGCCGCACGATGTGTACGCAGCCCTCACGAAAGCGCTCAACAGCCGCGGTAACTATCGCGTCGTCACTGACGTCGGGCAGCATCAGATGTGGGCAGCGCAGTTGATCGACTGGTATCGCCCGCGCACCCATATCACCTCGGGCGGCGCAGGCACGATGGGGTTCGCTGTACCGGCGGCGCTCGGCGTCGCCATTGCGCATCCCAACGATGTCGTGTGGGCTGTCTGCGGCGATGGCGGCTTCCAGATGACCAATCAAGAGATGGCGACCATCGTTCAGGAAGGTATCAAGAATGTCAAGATTGCGGTGATCAACAACGGCTACCTGGGCATGGTGCGCCAGTGGCAGGAACTGTTCGAGAATAAGCGCTACAGCGGCACACCCCTCTCCGGTCCCGATTTTGCCAGACTGGCGGAGGCGTACTACTGGAAGGGCATCACCGTCGAACATACCAGCCAGGTCGAGGCAGCCATCGAGGAAGCTTACGCGACCGACGGACCGGTACTGATCGACTTCCGCGTCGAGCGTGAGGTCAATGTCTTCCCGATGGTGCCGCAGAACAAGAGTATCGGCGAGATGATCCTGGAATCGCCTCACAGCGCATAGCATGATAAGGAAGTGCATCCATGAAAAAACACACCATCGTCGCCCTTGTGCAGGATCGTCCTGGCGTGCTCAGTCGGGTGGTCGGTCTCATCCGGCGGCGCGGTTTCAATATCGAAAGCCTGGCAGTCGGGCATAGCGAAACCCCCGGCGTCAGCCGCATGACGATCGTCGTCGAGTGGGAAGATGTCGAGCAGGTGGTCAAGCAACTCTATCGCCTGATCGAAGTCCTGAAGGTGAGCGATGTCACGAACGACCCGACGGTCGAGCGCGAAATGGCGTTGATGAAACTGCACGCGCCTCCGGCAAAGCGCCCGGAGATCGTCGCCCTCACCGAAGTGTTCGACGCCAAGATTGTCGATGTCGGCGCCAATACCATGGTGGTCGAGATGACCGGGTCACCCTCCAAGGTCCAGAACTTTATCGATGTGATCCGTCCCTACGGCATCAGAGAAATGATGCGCACCGGGCGCATCGCAATGGTGCGCGGCGCGCGCGGTCACACCGCCGAGGAGTATGTCGAAAGCGCCAACGGGCATGCCGAGCGCGTGCCGGCGATGAACTAGTTTCCAGCACAGGCGACGGTCACGTGGGATGCACCGGATAGATGCGCGCTGCCGGCGACCCCTGGCGCCATCGACGCCGCTCCACGGATGGACGTGACCGCCGCCGGCCAATGGCATGGGCGCAGCAGTCGCCCGTGGATGAAACGCCTGCAGGCCGGGGATGACTGCTGCGCCCCGGCAGGAGAATACACAACGACTATGGCAAACATTTACTACGAAAACCACGCCGATCTCTCCCGCCTCGCCGGGCGCACTATCGCGGTCATTGGGTTTGGCAGCCAGGGGCACGCACATGCGCTGAACCTGAAAGAAAGCGGCTGTGATGTCGTCGTCGGTCTCTACCAGGGGTCGAAGAGCTGGTCGAAAGCGGAAGGACTGGGGCTGAAGGTGCTGTCTGTCGCCGAGGCGGCGCAGGCGGCGCAGGTGGTGATGATGGCGCTCCCCGATACTGCTCAGGCGGCAATCTACCAGGACTCAATCGGACCACACATGACTCCCGGCAAGACGCTGATGTTCGCCCACGGGTTCAACATCCGCTTCGGACAGATCATCCCGCCAGAAGGAGTCGATGTGAGCATGGTCGCCCCCAAAGCGCCCGGTCACCGTGTACGCGAGGTCTACACCCAGGGAGGCGGGGTGCCGGCGCTCGTCGCCATCCATCAGGACGCTTCAGGACATGCGCTGGCGGATGCGCTGGCATATGCCCGCGGTCTTGGCTGTACACGCGCCGGCGTGATCGAGACGACCTTTGCCGAAGAGACTGAGACCGACCTGTTCGGTGAACAGGTTGTCCTGTGCGGCGGTGTATCGGCGCTCGTGAAGGCGGCGTTCGAGACGCTGGTCGAGGCCGGGTATCAACCGGAGGTCGCGTACTTTGAGTGTATGCACGAACTCAAACTGATCGTCGATCTCTTCTATCAGGGTGGGCTCAACTACATGCGCTACTCGGTCAGCGATACGGCGGAATGGGGCGATTACACCGCCGGTCCCAAGATCATCACCGATGAGACGCGCGCAGCAATGAAACGCATTCTGGCGGACATCCAGAGCGGCGCATTCGCCGAGGACTGGATCGAAGAGAACCACAACGGTCGCCCGCGCTTCAATGCCTACCGCACCCGCGACATCTCACACCCGATCGAACAGGTTGGGCGTGAACTGCGCCGTATGATGCCGTTCGTCAATCCGCGCGAGGTTGTGCCGGGCGAAGGCGGGGCTTGATAGAGAAGGAGACACACAGCGCCATGGAGGATCATGTACGCATTTTCGATACCACCCTCCGCGATGGTGAACAGGCGCCTGGCTGCACCATGACGCTGGAGGAGAAGCTCGACGTCGCGCGGCAGCTGGCGCGGCTGGGAGTGGATATTATCGAGGCGGGCTTCCCGGCGGCATCACCCGGCGACTGGGCAGCTGTTCACGAGATCGCCAAAACCGTCGGTACGCCCGATGGTCCGATCATTGCAGCACTGGCCCGCGCCAACAAGGACGACATCGACAAAGCATGGAGCGCCATTCAGCCGGCTGCCAGGAAACGCATCCATACGTTCATCTCATCGTCCGACATTCACATCGAACACCAGCTGCGCTCGACCCGCGAAGAGGTGCTCGAACGCGCCCGGCTCATGGTGCGCTATGCACGCTCGCTCTGCGACGATGTTGAGTTCTCGCCGATGGACGCAACCCGATCTGATCCGGAGTACGTCTACCGCATGCTGGCGGCGGTGGTCGAAGAAGGCGCAACAACGCTCAATATTCCCGATACGGTCGGCTATGCCACACCCGAAGAGTACGCCGACCTGATCGCCGGCATCTACCGGCACGTCCCCGGCGCGGATAAGGTGATCATTTCCACCCACTGCCACGACGATCTGGGGATGGCAGTGGCGAACTCGCTGGCAGGGGTGCGCGCCGGCGCGCGACAGATCGAATGCACCATCAACGGCATCGGTGAGCGCGCCGGAAATGCGTCGCTCGAAGAGGTTGTGATGGCGCTGAAGACTCGCCGTTCGTTCTTTGGCGTCGATACACGGATCAATACCCGTGAACTGGCGCGCAGCAGCCGACTGCTCAGTACCATCATCGGTATGCCGGTGCCGCCAAATAAAGCCATTGTCGGCGCCAACGCCTTCGCCCACGAGTCGGGCATCCACCAGGATGGCATTCTGAAGCACCGCATGACCTACGAAATCATGGATGCGACGACCATCGGGCTGGATGGCAACGCCATTGTGCTTGGCAAGCACTCCGGGCGCAATGCGCTGCGCACCAAACTGGCGGCCATGGGGTATGAATTCGACAACGAGGAAGAGTTCAATCAGGTCTTCCAGCGCTTCAAGGAACTGTGCGACAAAAAGAAAGTCGTCGATGACCGCGATCTGGAGGTGCTCGCAACCGGCGGATCGCTCCATACACCGGAGTTGTACCGCCTGGAACACGTGCAGGTCACCTGTGGCACCGGCGTGACACCGGTGGCGACAGTACGCATTACTGATCCGGACGGCAACACGCAGACGACCGCTGCGCATGGCACCGGACCGGTCGATGCGATCTACAAAGCAATCGATAAGATTGTCGGGCGACCGAACGACCTGATCGAGTTCTCGATCAAGGCGGTGACCGAGGGGATCGATGCGGTCGCCGAGGTATCGGTACGCATTCGCGAAATGGGTGATGCCGTCGAAGAGCGCGAGTATCGCGTCGGACGGCACCGCGGACCGCAGATCTACAGCGGCTACAGCGCCAATACCGATACGATCGTCGCCGCCGCCGAGTCGTACATGGCAGCGCTCAACAAGATGATTGCCGCGCGTCAGGAGCGCCTGAGCGCCGAGAATGTCGCCTATGCCGCCGGGTATGATCGTAACAAGCCAACCTACGCTGTCGATCTGTTCGGCAAGAACGCCACGGAGTAAAAGGACCGATCGCGGAACGGAACAGCGCTGATGAAACGATCGATTGCGTATCTGGGACCGCCTGGCTCCTACAGCGAGATTGCCGCGCTGGCGTATGGCGGCGAGGAGACGACGTACATTCCGCTCAGCAGCATGCCGGCGGTGGTCACGGCTGTCGAAACCGGTGCAGCAACCGCCGGCATTCTGCCGATTGAAAACGTCATCGAAGGGAGCGTGACGACCACGCTCGACCTGCTCATTCACGAAACGGACCTGCATATCGCCGGTGAAACGGTCATTCCGATCCAGCACTACCTGGTGGGCCGCGCCGGTCTGGCGCTCCACGAGATCAGAGTGCTCTACGGTCATCCACAATCGCTCGGGCAGTGCCGGCGTTTCATCGAACGCTGCCTGCCCGGCGTGGCCACGGTCGCATCGCTGAGCAACAGCGCCGCGCCTGCCGAGGCGCTCGCGGACGAACGTCCGGCGGCGGCGATCGGTACGCTGCGCGCAGCGCAACTGGTTGGGGCAGCGGTTCTTGCGAGCGACATTCAGGATCGTTCGGGCAACGTCACCCGCTTTATCGCTCTGGGCAAACACGATCACCCGCCAACCGGCGATGATAAGACCAGTTTCTGCTTCGGCTTCGACCGCGAAGACCGTCCTGGCGCACTGGTCGATGCGCTGCAGGAACTGGCGTCGGTCGGCATCAACATGACCAAACTCGAGTCACGCCCCTCGAAAGAGGTGCTGGGACAGTACATCTTCCTGGTAGACATCAACGGTCACCGCGAAGACCCGGTTGTTGCCGCGGCTTTGGAGCGCATTCGCGCAAAGACCGGACTGTTCAAAGTCTTCGGCAGCTACCCGCGCTGGCGTGGGCAGCCGTAGCCTGCAACTCATAAGGAGCCAGTCATGCAGATTTTGCTCTACGATACGACCCTGCGCGACGGAACACAGCGCGAAGGGCTATCGCTCTCGGTGGAAGACAAACTGAAGATTGCGCGTGAACTCGATCTGCTTGGCATTCACTACATCGAAGGCGGATGGCCCGGCTCGAACCCTAAGGATGCCGAGTTTTTCCGACGCATTCGCCGCGTTGAACTGCGCCACGCCCGAATCGTCGCCTTTGGCAGTACCCGCCGCGCCGATGCCGCCTGTGAGACCGATGCCAATATCCGGGCGCTGGTCGATGCTGATACGCCGGTGGTCACACTCGTCGGCAAGAGTTCGACCCTGCACGTCGAGCAGGTGCTCGAAACGACACGCCAGGAGAATCTGGCGATGATCGCCGATAGCGTCGCATACTTCAAGGAGCGCGGCAAAGAGGTCGTGTACGACGCCGAACACTTCTTCGACGGGTACAAACTGGATGCCGCCTATGCGCTGGCAACCCTGTCCGCCGCCGCGCGCGCCGGCGCCGATTGTCTGGTGCTGTGCGACACGAATGGCGGCAGCCTGCCGCACGAAGTGACTGAGATTGTTCAGGCGGTGCGACGCCATCTGGCAAACGAGGGGTTCGACAACAGCAACTCAGGGCATGGTCCGACCCTGGGAATCCACACCCACAACGACGGCGCGCTGGCAGTCGCCAATGCAATTGCCGCTGTGCGCGCAGGGTGCGTCCACGTCCAGGGAACGATCAACGGCTACGGCGAACGTTGCGGCAACATGGACCTGATCCCGCTCATCGCCAACCTGCAGTTGAAACTCGGCTACCGCTGCATCACACCCGAACAACTCCGCCGATTGTCCGAGGTGTCGCACTATGTCGCCGCCGTCGCCAACCTCAACCCCGATACCCACGCGCCATTCGTAGGATATTCTGCATTTGCGCACAAAGGCGGCATTCACGTCGCCGCGGTTGCCAAAGTACCCGACAGTTATCAGCATATCGATCCAGAACTGGTCGGCAATCAGATGCGCATCGTTGTCAGTGAACTCTCAGGGCGCGGGAATGTGCGTATGCGCGCTCAGGAACTGGGACTCGATCTGAACGGCAACGAGCAGGTGGTGCTGCAACGGATCAAGGAACTGGAGAACCGCGGCTTCCAGTTCGAGGCGGCAGAGGGGTCGTTCGAGATGCTCGTGCGCCGCGCCGCGCCGGACTACCAGCCGCCGTTTGATCTGCTCGATTTCACGGTGGTGGTCAGCAAACATGGCGCGAACGACATGACCTCGCAGGCAATGGTCAAACTCAAAATCGGCGATGAGATCATGCACACCGCAGCCGAAGGCGCCGGACCGGTCAACGCGCTCGATAGGGCGATCCGCAAGGCATTGCTGCCGCACTACCCTGAACTTGCCAATGTGCAACTGGTGGACTACAAGGTGCGCATTGTCGATGAGCACCTTGGCACTGCCGCCAAACCGCGCGTGCTGATCGAATCGGCGTGCGGCGAAGAACGCTGGAGTACCGTCGGCTGTTCGGAAAACATTATCGAAGCCAGTTTCATGGCGCTGTGGGATAGCCTGGAGCTGCCGCTGGCGCGACGGCGGGCGCCGGCGAGATACCAGACAGGACCGCGTCGTTGATTCAAACACGTCACCGCCAACCCGAATGTTGTTCTTCAACGTTCCTGATATAATTGCCCTGGCGCAACGCCGCCGCCGCACATCGCCGTGAAAGGAGAATGCCAATGCCAATCCGCGAATCGAAGTATATCTGGTTCAATGGTGAGATGGTTCCCTGGGAGAAGGCGACCGTCCACGTTATGACGCATGCCCTGCACTACGGTTCATCGGTGTTTGAGGGCATTCGCGCCTATGCAACGCCGCATGGCGCGGCGGTCTTTCGCCTGCGCGAGCATATCCGCCGCCTGTTCGACTCGTGCCGCATCTATCGGATGGAACCGTCGTTTACGCCGGAACAACTGTTTGAGGCCTGCCGTGCGGTGGTGCGTGACAATGGATTGACGAACGCCTACATCCGTCCGCTTATCTGGCGCGGTTACGGCGAAATGGGGCTGAACCCGCTCCGCTCACCGGTCGAGACGATGGTCGCAGCCATGGAATGGGGCGCTTACCTGGGCGCCGAAGGGCTCGAGAATGGCGTGGATGTCCACGTTTCCTCCTGGCAGCGGATGGCGCCGAATACGCTCCCCGCGATGGCAAAGGCTGGCGGTAACTACCTCTCGTCGCAATTGATTGTGATGGAAGCTGCCCGTAACGGCTACGCCGAAGGCATCGCACTCGACGTGCACGGCTGGCTCTCCGAGGGGTCGGGCGAGAACCTGTTCCTTATCCGCGATGGCGTTATTTACACGCCGCCGGTGACAGCAGCACTGCTGCCGGGCATCACCCGCGATGCAGTGATCACGCTGGCGCATCAGCTGGGGTATGAGGTGCGCGAGCAAAACCTGCCGCGCGAAATGCTCTATCTGGCGGACGAACTCTTCTTCACCGGCACCGCGGCTGAGGTGACGCCGATCCGTTCGGTCGATAAACTGCCGGTCGGCGCCGGCAAGCGCGGTCCGATCACAACTGCCATTCAAAAAGCGTTCTTTGGTCTCTTCTCCGGCGAAACGGAAGATCGCTGGGGATGGCTGACACTGGTTGCCGATTAGCACAGGTTTCAGGCTGGAAGGTTGAAGGTTATGCCTCGCACACTGTTCGACAAAATCTGGGATGCCCATATTGTTCGCCCGCAGACGGCGGAAACGCCTGCGGTGCTCTATATCGATCTCCATCTCATTCACGAAGTTACATCGCCCCAGGCATTCACCGAACTGCGCCGGCGCGGGCTGAAGGTCCGACGTCCGGATCGCACGCTGGCGACGATGGACCACTCGACCCCCACCACGCCACGTGGACCGGATGGGATTATTCCGGTGGTCGATGCGCAGGCGATGACGCAACTCCGCCAGCTCGAGCAGAACTGCGCCGAGTTTGGCATCCCGCTGTTCGCACTCGGCAGCGAGTATCAGGGAATTGTCCACGTTATCGGACCCGAACAGGGGTTGACCCAACCCGGCATGACAATCGTCTGCGGTGACAGCCACACCAGCACGCATGGCGCATTCGGCGCGCTGGCGTTCGGCATTGGCACCTCAGAGGTGGCGCACGTCCTGGCAACCCAATGCCTGATCCAGAACCGCCCGAAAACCATGGAGGTGCGCGTCGATGGTCGCCTGGGACCGGGAGTGACCGCCAAGGATATCATTCTGGCGATCATTGCGCGGTATGGCGTTGGCGCCGGCACCGGGCACGTGTTCGAGTACACCGGCGAAGCGATCCGTCGGCTCTCGATGGAAGAGCGTATGACGATCTGCAACATGTCGATCGAAGGCGGCGCGCGCGCCGGGATGATTGCACCAGATGACACGACGTTCCAGTATATCGCCGGGCGCCCCTTTGCGCCACACGGTGAAGCCTGGGATGCGGCGGTGGCATACTGGCGCACCCTGCCCACCGATGAAGGCGCGGTGTACGACCGGACGATCACGCTCGATGCTTCACAATTGAAACCAATGATCACCTACGGCACCAACCCGGGCATGGGCATGCCCATCGATGGGCGCATTCCAACCCCGGAAGAACTGCCCGACCCGGCGGCGCGTCAGGCGCTCGACAAGGCGCTCCGCTACATGGATCTGCGCCCCGGTCAACCATTGCTCGGCCACGCGATCGATGTCGTCTTCCTGGGTAGCTGCACCAACTCGCGCATTTCGGACCTGCGCCTGGCGGCGAGTGTGCTGAAGGGGCGCAAAGTCGCCAACGGAGTGCGCATGATGGTCGTGCCTGGCTCGCAGCAGGTAAAGAAACAGGCGGAAGCCGAAGGGCTGGACCGAATCTTCCGCGATGCCGGCGCCGAATGGCGCGAGGCCGGTTGCTCCGCCTGCCTCGGCATGAACGACGATAAGGTGCCGCCAGGCAAATACGCCGTCTCGACCAGCAATCGCAACTTTGAAGGTCGCCAGGGACCCGGCGCGCGCACCTTTCTTGCCAGCCCGCTCACTGCGGTTGCGTCCGCCATCGAAGGCGCCGTTGCCGATCCGCGGAAGTATGTCGGTTAGCGGTTCTCGGTTCTTACTCAGGAGCATTCTATGCAACCCGTTTCGACCATCACAGGGCGAATTGTCGTCCTGCCGGCGCAGGATGTCGATACCGATCAGATCATTCCTGCCCGGTATCTCAAAGTCACCGACAAATCGGGATTGGCGGAAGGACTGTTCTACGCCTGGCGGTACGACGCCGAGGGCAAACCCAACCCGGATTTCGTGCTCAACCGACCGGAGGCGCAGGGGGCGACGATTCTGGTCGCCGGACGCAACTTCGGGTGCGGCTCGTCGCGCGAGCACGCCCCATGGGCGCTGCAGGGGTATGGGTTCAGGGCGATCATCAGCCCGTACTTCGCCGATATCTTCCGTAACAATGCGTTGAAGAACGGGCTGCTGACCGTTCAGGTTGATGAAGCCACCTATCAGCAACTGGTCAGTCTGTTCGACGAAGACCCGACCACCGGGGTGACCATCGACCTGGCGGCGCAGACGGTGACACTCCCGGACGGTCGCAAGGCGCACTTCCCGATCGACCCGTTCACCAAACATTGTCTGCTGCACGGCGTCGATCAGATGGGTTTTCTGCTGAACGAAGAAGACGCCATTGCTGCATATGAAGCTGCACACCCGGCGCGCGTTGTCACCACAGCCAGGAGTTGATCCACAATGACGCGCCTGATCGGGTTTGTGCGCTACATCATTGTCGTTGCCGTACTGGCGACCCTGATCGCAGCGACCGCGCTGATTGTGTTCGGGGCGATTGAAACATTCATCGTTGTTCGCGATGTTTTCACAAAGGGTGAGTTTACCTCGAAGGTCGCCAAATCTCTGCTGCTGAGTTTCATCGAGATTACCGACATTTTCCTGCTGGCGACAGTGCTCTACATCGTCGCACTGGGGTTGTACGAATTGTTCATCGACGACCGGGTGCCGGTGCCGCACTGGCTCGCCATCCACACCCTCGACGATCTGAAAGACAAACTGATCGGGGTCGTGATTGTGGTCATTGGGGTTGGATTTCTCGGGCAGTTTACCAGCTGGAATGGCGAAACAAACCTCCTGATCTCAGGCGGCGGCGCAGCGCTGATTATTGCAGCGTTGACCTTTTTCCTCACCCAGAAGGGCAAGAAAGAAAAAGAAAAGGACAGGACGGAGCAGTAAGATGCAGGCAGTTATCACTGCGCTTCCCGGCGATGGAATTGGACCGGAAGTGGTGGCGGAGGGGGTGCGCGTCCTGCGCGCCGTTGGCGAGCGATTCGGTCACACTTTCGAGATTCGTGAGGCGCTGATCGGCGGTTGCGCCATCGATGCAACCGGCAGGGCGCTCCCCGACGAAACGCTGCACCTGTGTCGCGCATCGGACGCTGTACTCCTCGGTGCGGTTGGCGGACCAAAGTGGGACAACCCGGAGGCGTCGGTGCGTCCCGAACAGGGGCTGCTCGGCATTCGCAAAGCCCTGGGACTGTTTGCCAACCTGCGACCGGTGACGCTGCACCCGCGCCTGATCGCCTCCTCACCGTTGCGTCCGGAGCGGTTGCAGGGGGTTGACCTGCTGGTGGTGCGCGAACTGACCGGCGGCATCTACTTCGGCGAAAAAGGGCGCGATGCCACACCTGACGGCGGCGAAAGCGCCTACGACGAATGCGTCTACACCACTGCTGAGATCGAACGGATCGTGCGCGTTGCGGCGAACCTGGCGCGTAACCGCCGCAGGAAAGTGACATCGGTGGACAAGGCGAACGTTCTGGAAACCTCACGGTTGTGGCGCAGCGTCACGACACGCCTGCTCCGCGATGAATTTCCCGATGTGCATCTGGAACATATGCTGGTCGACGCCTGCGCCATGCACCTCATCCGCCGTCCGGGGGACTTTGACGTCATCGTGACCGAAAACATGTTCGGTGACATTCTGACCGACGAAGCCTCGATGCTGGCAGGCTCGATGGGAATGCTGCCCTCCGCCTCGCTCGGCGCGCCTGCCGATGGCGCAAAAGCCACACGAATGGGGTTATACGAACCCATCCACGGCTCGGCGCCCGACATTGCGGGCAAAGGGATCGCCAATCCACTGGCGACCATTCTGAGCGTTGCGCTGCTCCTGCGCCACTCGTTGGGACTGGAAGACGAAGCGCGCGCTGTGGAAGCCGCCGTCTGGCGAACACTCGAAGACGGAATCGTCACCGGCGACATCGCTCTACCCGGTGAACGCATCGCCACGACCGCCGAAGTCGGCGCGGCAGTCACAGCGCGGATCGACGCGGCGCGAGTATGACCACGACCCTCGCACCGCGCCGTGCTATAATGTCTCTCCAGTTGGCGCGAAGGCAGGCAGGGGCAGGCAATGGACCAGATCTACGTGGCGATTGATGTCGAAACGACCGGTCTCGAGGCGGGAGTCGATGAAATCATCGAGATTGCAGCGGTCAAGTTCCGCGCCGATCAGGTGATCGAGACCTTCGACACCCTCGTTCAACCGCGCCATTCCCTGCCGCTCAATTCCAGCCGACTGACCGGCATCACCGCCGAGATGCTCGATGGAGCGCCGCGCTTTGCAGAGGTGGCGCCGCGTTTTGCCGCGTTCCTCAAGAACTATCCGCTGGTCGGGCACAACGTCCGCTTCGACATCACCATGCTTCAGGCGCAGGGCATGCGTCTACCGCAGCCGGCGTTCGATACGTTTGAACTGGCGACCCTGCTGATGCCGCGCACCCCCGCGTATCGCCTCAGTACACTGGCGGAGACCCTCGGCATCACCCACGACGAGGCGCATCGTGCGTTGAGCGACGCCGATGTGACCCGACAGGTCTTCCTGCATCTGCTGCAGCGCATTGCAGCCCTCAGCCTGAATGACCTGAACGAGATCGTGCGTCTGACGGCACGGATCGACTGGGGACTGCGACCACTCTTTGAAGAGGCGCAGCGCGCCAAAGCTCTGCGCGTCTTTGTGGACGAAACGCCGATCAGCGCCGACTCGCGCGAAACCGAAGAGAAACTGGCGCCGCTGAAGCCAACCGGGAACGATCGCCCAATCGATCTGGCAGAGATCCGCCGCTTCTTCAGCCCCAATGGAGCGCTTGGTCGCACATTCGAGGGGTATGAACAACGCGACCAGCAGGTACGGATGTCGGAAGCGGTCGCTGATGCGCTCAATCAGGGCGGGGCGCTGATCGCTGAAGCCGGCACCGGCACCGGCAAAGGGCTGGCGTACCTGGTTCCGGCGGCGCTGCACGCCGCGCGACGCGGCGAACGCGTCGTCATTTCGACCAATACGATCAATCTGCAGGATCAACTCTTCTTCAAGGATATTCCGGCGCTCCAGAAGGTCATGTCGAATGGAGCGACCGATAAGCCGCCATTCACAGCGGCGCTGCTCAAGGGGCGCAGCAACTATCTGTGCCTCAAACGGTACCACGACCTGCGGCGCGATCAGCGGCTGATGTCGGACGATGTGCGCGCGCTGCTCAAGGTGCAGTTGTGGCTGCACGCAACCGAGAGCGGCGACCGCGCCGAATTGCCGCTTCAGGAAGGCGAAAATGCAACGTGGGGCAAACTGAGCGCCGCCTGGGATCAGTGCACCGGTCTGCGCTGCAGCGAGTTCCATCGCTGTTTCTTCTTCAAGGCGCGCCGACAGGCGGAAGCGGCGCACCTGGTGATCGTCAATCACGCGCTGCTGATGGCCGACCTGGCTGTCGAGAATGATGTCATCCCACCCTACGATTACCTGATCGTCGATGAAGCGCACAATCTGGAAGAAGTCGCCACCGATCAGTTGAGTTTCAACGTCGATCGAGAAGAGCTGCTCACATTTCTCGACGATATCTTTGTCGAAGAGCAGGCGCAGATCGTCGGCGGGTTGCTCAGTGAACTCCCCAACCACTTCCGTGAGAGCATGGCGACCCGGATCGACATCGACCGCGCTGATGCCATTGCAGCCGCTCTGCGTCCGGCAGTGGCGCATGCGCGTGACGCGGTCTATGGGTGTTTCAACACGCTGATCGCATTCGTCCGGCGCGACGCCGAACTGACCGCTGCCGATACGCGCCTGCGGATCACCGCTGCACTGCGCCGTAAACCATCGTGGGCAGAAGTCGAACGCGCCTGGGAGACGCTCAGCGGCACACTGACCGCCATCGGCGAAGGACTGGGGCAACTGGAGTCGCTGCTGATCGACCTGAAAGACGCCGAACTGCTGGAGTACGACGCGCTGCTGCTACGGGTACAGGCGCTCAAGCGGTATGCGACCGATGTGCGCGTCAATATCGGGCATATCCTGATTGGCGGTGCGGAAGAAAAAGTCACCTGGCTGACCCACGACCGCCTGCGCGATACGCTGACCCTCTCTGCCGCGCCGCTCTCCGTCGCCGAGATTTTACGCACCAACCTGTTCGAGCGCAAGAACGCGACCGTGCTGACATCGGCGACGCTATCGGTCGGCGGCGACTTCCGCTTCGTCCGCCAGCGGATCGGTCTCGACGAAGCCGAAGAACTGGCGCTCGACTCGCCGTTCGATTATGTCAGACAGGCGTTGCTCTACATTCCGAGCGACATGCCGGAGCCATCGCATCCGGGGTATCAGCGTGCAATGGAGCAGGCGATCATCGATCTGGCGCGCGCGACCAATGGCCGGATGCTGGTGCTGTTTACTGCGATCAATGCGCTGCGGCAAACGTATCGCGCCATTCAGGAACCACTTGAAGACGCCGGCATTGCCGTCCTCGGACAGGGGATCGATGGGTCGCGCCGCAGTCTGCTCGAACGCTTCAAGGAGTTTCCCGGCACAGTGCTGCTCGGCACCTCGAGTTTCTGGGAGGGGGTCGATGTGGTCGGCGATGCGCTTTCGGTGCTGGTGATTGCCAAACTCCCCTTCAGCGTGCCAACCGACCCGATCTTTGCTGCGCGCTCAGAACAGTTTGATGATGCCTTCAATCAGTATGCGGTGCCACAGTCGATCCTGCGCTTCAAGCAGGGGTTCGGTCGCCTGATCCGCTCGAAGGACGACCGTGGCGTCGTGGCAGTCCTCGATCGTCGTCTGCTGACGAAAAAGTATGGGCAGACCTTCCTCGACTCGCTGCCGCACACCACAGTGCGCAGCGGTCCGCTGCAGCGTCTCCCTGAACTGGCGAAGCGTTTCCTGGCAGCCACCAATGGCATCACCGGCGATACCGGTGCGCCCCCGCATATGAAGCGGCGGTAGAAGGTGGAGTGTATTATACCATTTTAGATTTTAGATTTTGGATTGGAGATTATCGCGCAGGGCGTTCTGATGCGATTTGACGGAACCCCGTTTGCGGAGTATTCAAGTGAAACTGGTATTACTTTCCGGTCAACCCTTCCAGACGGCACAGCCAGGCATCGAAATGTGGGCATTTCTCACGAATTGCAGAAAGACCGATCTTTTCAATAATAAGTGGTCCATGGAGCACTTTACGGTACTGTCGAAAGTGTTTTTGAATACGTGCTGAAGGATGAGAATGTAGCCCATTGTTAATTTCTTCAGGTGAAGCAACGGACTCAGGACTGCTGAACAGACGCGCCGCAGAACCGCCCTGAGATAACGTTTGCGTCGTAACTTCCGGTTTTACAAAGAGAAATGCCTCGAATTCGTGAAGCATGAGATAAGAAAGAAAAAAAAAAAAAAAAAAAAAAAAAAAAAAAAAAAAAGAGGAACCAATAACTCACGAGAAAGCATCTTT
>FWPU01002956.1_pt1 | contig 44721 bp, 39 predicted proteins | sample 2228361 | NCBI WGS metagenome assembly FWPU01 (sample SAMEA103939777, study PRJEB20133) | metagenome
TGGCAAGACCGATACACTGTCGGATAGCATTGCCGTCCTGAAACGCAACTTCGCCTATGTCGTCACCCACGGCCAGGGAATCTGGTGGCTAGGTGGCGGAGGGCCGACCACGCCCCACATTGAGCTTTCGCAACAGCCGGCTTTCCGGCCGTTGATACGCCAATTCAACGAGATAGCGACCTTCGCCTTACAGTTGGAGCGCAAGCCAGCTGCAGAGATAGCCGTCCTTCTGGATGATGAGTCGTTCTTCTACGAATCGGTGCGCAACGACCTGGACTTGCCTCTCATCTTCCAACAGCGGCTTTGGGGGCTACCGAAACTGGGCGCGCCTCACGACACCTATCTCCTGCAGGACTTCCTGGAAGGGCGGCTTCCTCCCTACAAACTCTATATTTTCCTCAATCCCTTCCGCCTTGACCGCACACGGCGAGAAGCCTTGAAACGGGAGATCCGCCGCGATGGCCGTGTCGCCGTTTGGGTCTATGCTCCCGGCTACATTCAGGATGATCTTTCTCTGGCGAACATGGCCGACCTGACCGGCTTCACCTTCGGCAAGGGAGACCATCCTTGGGGCCCTCTGATGCACATCACCGACTTCCAACATCCCATCACCAGGGGATTGCCTCAAGACCTCTTCTGGGGCACCAACAACCGTTTGGGCCCCATCTTTCACCTGGAGGATTACGGGGCAAGGGTGTTGGGAAACGTGGTCTATTCCCAAGGGCGCTGCCGGCCCGGCTTCGGCATCAGGGAGTTCCCTGAGTGGACTTCCATTTACGTGGCGGCCCCCAACGTCCCTGCACCGGTGTTGCGCGGGATAGCACGCTACGCGGGGGTGCACCTATATAGCGAGGCAGGAGACGTGCTGTATGCCACACCGCACCTGTTGGGGGTGCATACGGTGGCAGGGGGAGAGAGGGTCTTCCGGTTGCCCAGACGCGTGGAATGCGTGTACGATTTGTTCGGGGGAAACATGGTCGCGCGGGAGAGCGACCAATTTCAGGTTACCCTGCTACCGGTCTCTACATCTCTTTACTACACAGGCGACGTTGGTCCTCTGAAGGCACTAAACGTAGCCCTTTGAGGAGAAAGGGATGGCCCTGAATACGCAGGATTTGCCGAAGCTCGGAGCCTGTGGTATAAATGTGAGCGAGAGAAAGTCCGCGTTCTATGGCCCTTGAGCTGCATCCGTTGCTCAATGATCCCCATGCTGTTCTGGTTTATCGCGCGGCGGTAGCCGGTTCCCCGACCTGGCAGGATTTTTGGCGCGCGGCCCACGAAGCATTATCTGCTTTGCAGGTCACGCTGACGGGGGATAAGGTTGTCATCAAACCCAACCTGACATCGGGGGAGCATTTTGCCGACCCCGACTCCGGCATCACCACGCATCCTGCCTTCGTCGGCGGCATAGTTGAATACCTGCGCGACCACGGCGCGCGCCGGGGTGGTATCTATGTGGTGGAAGACCCGCGCGACAGCGACGATTACAACCCGCGTCACTGGAAAGGGACCGGCTACCTGGAAATGGCCGCGAAGACCGGAGCCAAGTTGCGCTGCCCCATCTCATATTCCTGCGTGAAAAAGGCTGTGCCGCACCCTCTGGTCCATCCGATACGCAACGTGAGCCGTCTCGCCGTCGCGCCCAATACGGTGCTGGTTAACGTCCCCAAGATGAAGACGCACAATCTGGCGCTTACCTCCCTCTGCCTGAAGAACCTGATGGGGTTGGATGACGTTTGGGATCGCCATTACTGTGCCCAAGCCTGGAAGGAGTTGCCGGCAGAGCGGGTGCATGACGACCGTCCCAAGAACGAATGGATGGACGAGGCTTTGCACGAACAATGGCAAGAAGGGCTGGCGCGCCGCCTGGCCGATTTGGCCCAGGTGATACGGCCGGCATTAAACATAGTGGAAGGGGTGGTCGGGCGCGATGGTACCGGCTTTCACCGGGGAAGAAACTATCCTCTTGGCCTGGTAGTGGCCGGCATCAACATGGTCGCGGTGGATAGCGTCACCAGTTACCTCATGGGCTTTGACCCACAGCGTCTCATATATTTGCGCATCGCAGCCGATGCCGGCCTGGGGTGCAACGACCTGTCGCGGCTGCACATTTACACAGTGGTTGAGGGGGCCGTAGTACCATGCGAGAACCTGGCAGCCATGAGGGCGCAACCGCGATTCCAGGTCATTCGCGACATCCTGGGAGAGGTGATATGGGACGCGGCCTGACCGATGACGAACTGAAAGAATTCCTGGCGCAGCCACACCTCGCGATGCTGGGCACGATTCGCGAAGATGGTGGGCCTTATGTCGTGCCGGTCTGGCATGAATATGATGGGGAATCGCTGTACATCGTGGCCCGCGAGCGTTCTGCCTACGTAAAACACATTCAGCGCGACCCGCGCGTGGCCGTAACTATTGTGAATGGGGCTCAGGTTGTTATCCTTGGCCAAGCCACCATCGTGGAAGGCCCGACGACTCAAGGGAAATGGGTGGATATCGCCTTTCGCATGGCCGAACGCTACGGCGGCGAAGACGGCCTGCGCTACCTGCGCGGCACATTGGATCGCCCGCGCTACCTGATCCGGATTACACCGGAGAAGATCACTACTTGGGTGGGCCAAGGCTGGCATCCTCGCTACTTTCAGGAGAAGAAAGCCCACACTGCTTCGTCCGGCGCCCCGCTAGAGGACTGATGCACACAACGTCGCGATTCCAGGAGGATAACGCATGAGGTATCGTCGGCTTGGTCGCTCCGGGCTCATGGTATCTGAGATCGGGCTTGGCGGCGTTTTTCTATCCAGCAAGGGACGCGAGGAAGGTATCCGGATCGTTCAGCGGGCGTTAGAGTTGGGCATCAACTTCTTTGATACGGCACCCCAATACCAGCGCGGCCTCTCCGAATCTATCCTGGGCGAAGCATTAGAAGGGCGACGCGAACCGCATTATATCTCCACCAAACTGGGCACCTTGCCCGATGGCTTTGATTACAGTTACGATATGTGCATGCGCTGCTTTGAGGGAAGCCTGAAACGCCTGCGCAGAGACCGGGTTGATGTCCTGCTGATCCACGATCCTGACCGGGAAGGCGACGGTTCCTATCACCCCGTGTTTGGCAAGGGCATGGCGTTAGAGGCCTGCAAGAAACTCAAGGAGCAAGGTCTGGTAAAGGCGATCGGCATTGGGTCGTTGTGGCTGGATTATCAAGCATACTGCATTGATAGCGGCGAATTGGATGTGATCCTGACCTTTAACCGCTACGGCCTGATCTGGCGAGATGCCCAGTTCCAGACCTTCCCGTTCTGCCGGCGGCACGACGTGGGCATCATTCAAGGCACCCCCTTGCACCAGGGGGTTCTGGCCGTGCGTCACGACGAATGGATCACGAACCCGCCACCTTGGATGACCGTCGCCGAACACGCCGCATTCCGCAAATTATATCAGATTCAAGAACGTTGCGGCCTGCCGCTGCCCGAATTGGCGCTGCGCTTCATCCTGACCAACGAGCAGATAAGCACTACCATCCCAGGCGCGGCGGACGTGACACAGCTGGAAACCAACGTCGCCGCCGTGGAGAAAGGCCCCCTGCCGGCGGATATTCAGGCGGAGATTGAGGCGCTTGGCCTGCTGCACGAGGACCCGCGAAGGTACATATGAAGCACATCGAGAGGCACGCATGAAAGGGCTCTTCGCCGTCGCGCCGGGAAGGCTGGAGGTTCTGGAACTACCCCAGCCGGAGCCGGGCCCCTATGAAGCGCTGGTGCAGACCGAAGCCTGCGCCATCTGCAACAGCACCGACACCAAGCTGATACACGGCCAATTCTTCTCCGGCACGTGGCCGCTACTCCTGGGGCATGAGTCCGTAGGGCGCGTTGTGAAGATGGGAGAAGGGGTGCAAAATTTCCGGGTAGGCGATCGCGTCCTGCGGGGCAGCCTCTCCGATAGCCACATCCCCTTCCCCGGAGGGCGCAGTTGTTGGGGTGGTTTCGCAGAGTATAACCTGGTCACCGATGTCTGGGCGCGCGAAGGGGCCGGCTACAACGCCTGGCCGCATCCGCAGCAAATCGTTCCTCAACACATCGGCCCCTGCCACGCGGCAACCTTGATCACCCTCAAGGAGAACCTGAGCCTTGTATCCAACTTCAATGTCGCCGGTCGATCTCTGGCGATCGTAGGCACAGGTCCCGTGGCCCAGGCGATGACTCTGTTCGCCAGGCTGTTAGGGGCCACGCCGATCGTGGTCTTCGGGCGCCACGAACGCTGGCGAGAACGATTCCTCGCCCTGGGCGCAGATGGCTATGTGGCGGGAGATTCGTTGCCGGATAGCGTGCGCGCCATCTTGGCCCAAGGTGGCTTTGAGCGAGTCATTGAGGCGGTGGGTAGCCAGGCCGCCCTCTCGCGCTGTATGCAGTTGGTCGGCCCTGAGGGCCGTGTAGGCATCTACGGCATCCCGCCTGAGGATGAGCCGTATAGCGACGCGGATATGGCCGACCCGAGGGTAAGCCAGCCGAAAGTCGCCGAAGCGGAGGTCCACGATCAATTGCTGGCGATGGTCGCACGCGGCCAGGTGAACCTGGCCGATTGGGTCAGCCATGTGCTTCCTTGGCAGGAATTCCGGCGTGGCTTTGAGATGATCTGGAATAAAGAGGCAAACAAGGTCGTGCTGGCATTCGCCTAGCCCCACTTGTCTGCCGGCCACGACAAAGGAGCAACCCTGTTATGCCAGTCATTGAGGATACCGGTAGAGCAAGATTGCAAGCCACGCCCGCAGGCGTGCAACGATTCCGCACCATGCGCTTCGGCCTATCGGTGCATTGGGGGCTCTACGCCCTTCTGGGTCGGGCGCGAGTGGGTTATGCATAATGAACGAATCCCCATCTCCGAATACGAAAAATTGGCCGGGCAATTCAATCCGGTGCGGTTTGACGCGGAAGCGTGGGCAACCTTGATAGCCGAAAGCGGAGCGCGAGGTTTCCTCATCACCACGAAGCACCACGACGGCTTTTGCATGTACGATACGGCTTTGACCGATTACAAGGTGACCAACACGCCTTTCGGTCGCGACCCGATCGGCGAACTGGCGGAAGCCTGCCACCGGCGAGGCATTCAGTTGCATTTCTATTATTCGCTCCTGGATTGGCACCATCCGGATTACCGCGCGAACTGGCCTGCTTACGTGAGATATTACCAGGGGCAGGTTCGGGAACTGTGTACGAAGTACGGCGAATTAGGCGGCATCCTGTTTGACGGCTATTGGCCTCGTTATGAATTCGTACCGGAGACCGAGCATTTCAGGCCCGGCGGCGAATGGGATTTGGCGGGCACTTATGACCTGATCCATTCGCTGCAACCGCAGGCAATGGTCGTGAACAATCACCATGTACTTCCCCTGAAGGGCGAGGACTATCAGGTCTGGGAATTGGACATGCCCGGCGAGAACACGGTCGGGTTCAACACGACAGAGGTTGGCCCCCTGTCCCGGGCGGCCTGGTTCAACCTGAACCGAGGTTGGGCATACTACAAGGGAGAGCAGCAAGTCAAGGCAGCAGAACAGATCATCAAACAGTTGTCGGAATGCATGAGGCGGGATGCCGTATATTGGCTGAACGTCGGGCCGACGCCGGAAGGGGAGATTCTGCCTGAAGAGGCAGCCGAACTGCGGAAAGTAGGGGCCTGGTGGCGCGAGCATGTAAGCGCGTAGCGAGGAGAAAGAATGTCCGACATCCCCATCCAGACTTTTGCCCTGGAAACCTATGTCCGGCGGAGCTACAACTATCTCACTCGCCTGGTGGACAAGGACGGACTCCCTTATTTCAACATCTTCTGGACAGACCCCGCCGAAGCGGCCCACGACTGGCCCGATTTCGGCGATGTGATGCCCAGGCAACTTCAGGCCGCGATCATGGCAAGGCACATGACGGGCGAGGAAGTTCCCACAGAGAAGACCTGGTACGCCAAAATCCTGTCTTACCTAGACCCGGCGTCGGGCCTTCTCTTCCGGCCCAAGACGAACTATTCAGAGCACGTAGCCGACATAGGCGATCAAGCGCTGACCCTCTATGCCCTCGTAACAGCCTACCATCCATCTGGATAGCGGCGCGCTAGGATTTTTGGTTCATCCCTTCGCGAACACCATGACGACATTACAACCTTTTTGATCAAGGAGAGATACTATGCTCGGAGAGAAATTTGGCCGCCTGGTGGACCTGAGCCTGCCCATCTACCACGAAATGCCCATCTGGTCAGGGGAGCCCAAGATAGGCATTGTGGACTACTTCAAACTAGGGCGGCGGGCAGGAGACCAAGAGAACATGAACATGAAGCTCCTGCTCATATGTGGTCATGCCGGGACGCATACCGACGCTCCCTATCACCTGAAGGCAGACGGCATGGATTTGGATCAGGTGCCTTTGGAGCGATACATCGGCCCTGCCCTCGTCATCGACCTGAGCAAGAAAGGCTACGGCGAAGACATTGATGTGAAGGACCTGGCTCCTTACGCAGACCGGATCAAGCCGGGCGCGCGCCTTCTCCTCAGGACCGGTTGGGATCGCCACCTGGGCACGCCTACCTACTTTGACAAAGAGGCGATCCCCAAGCTGACCACCGATCTCATGCGCTGGCTGAACGAGAAACAGGTAGGCCTGGTCGGCGTGGATACGCCATCGGTCAACCCTTATCTGGATAAGCACAAAGTGCTCTTTGAATCCAGCAACCCACCTGTTGTGATCGAGCTACTGACCAATCTCGGTCAGTTGCCTGCCGGACAAGAGGTTTTCCTGATCTGTCTTCCTTTGAAAATTCGCGAGGGCGATGGCTCACCTGTGCGCGCGGTAGCCCTCTTGGAAGGCTGAACGCGCCGATAAACAGGAGCGATGAACATGTCCGACAAAGTCAGGATCGGCATCGCCGGCTGCGGGCCTAGTGGAACCCAGGTGATGTTTGCTCCCATCCTGCGCTACCTCCAGACCGGCTACGTGACAGCTCTTATGGACCCCAACCCGGCCGCCTTGGAATATATGCGCCCCTATTGCCCGGACGCAAAAACCTTTACCGACTACGACGCATTCCTGGCGCAGGCCGATATGGATGCGGTGCTGATCGCCTCGCCGGTCTTTTCGCATTGTGAGCAGGTAGTAAAAGCTGCCCGCGCCGGAAAGCACGTCCTCTGCGAAAAGCCATTGGCCCGCACCGTGGGCGAGTGCGATGCGATGATCACCGCTTGCCGCGAGGCCGGGGTTGTCCTCATGGTGGCCTTCATGAAGCGTTTTGACAAGAGCTTCCGGCTAGCCAAGGAGATGGTGGACGCGGGCGAACTGGGCGAAGTCTTCCAGGTGCGATGCGACTGGAGCTGGGCAACAAACCAGCCGGGCGGCGAGGGCTGGCGCATCAGGCTTCCCACGTGGGGCGGCATCTTTCAGGATCACGGTAGCCACACGATTGACCTCTGCCGTTGGTGGCTGGGCGATGTGGAGACGGTGAGCGGGGAAATCCGGATCGTTCTGGCCGGCCGCGAAGTGGAAGACACAGCCATTGCCGTTCTACGCCACACCAACGGCGCGCTGAGCCTGCACGAACAGACCGCCGTCACCCACAAGCCTTTGAACGAATACTACCTGCTTGATGGCACCAAAGCCTCTCTGGAAATCCAGTGCGGCCCACGTTGGAGCTACGTATCCACCGAGCCGTTCCAGATGACCTTGTATGAACGCGGACGCACCTTCCACGATCTCACCCTGTACAACAAGCCCAATCTGGATGACGAGCAACGGGCCAACGCCCGCTATCTGAAGGAATTAGAGCATTTTTGCGATTGCGTGCAACATGGACTCGCCCCCCTGACACCGGGCGAGAACGGACGGGCAGCTATAGAGGCGGTCAATGCGGTGTACCTCTCCGCCTGGCGTGGCGAAAAAATACACCTGCCGCTGCGTGAGGAGCCCGACCTGGAGGCACATTTCAGGGCCATGCGCCCGCTGATGGGATGAGATGATGGGATAATGAGAATCCTGGATCACGTCTATCTGGTGGGCAGCGGCGCGATCGGCCTCTCGGATCCCGGCGATTGCCATGTCTATCTCCTGGACGGAGACAACGAGTTGGCGCTGATAGACGCGGGTTGCGGAGCGGATACAGGCCGCATCCTGGCGAACGTTGCCCGCGAGGGGTTTGATCCGGCGAACATCCGCTATATCTTGCTGACCCATGCCCATCGTGACCACGCCGGTGGCTGTAACAGCCTGAAAGGGAGCCTTTCTCGCGCAGGTTCCCCCCTAGTGGTGGCTTCGGAGCCGGAAGCCCGTTTGCTGGCCGAAGGTACGAGCGAGGAGTTAGGGCTTGACCGACTGGGCTTGGGCGACCGGCCGCGGCACGAGGTCTTTCCGCCCTGCTCCGCTGACCTGGTAGTTCCGGATGAACATGTTCTTTCCATCGGTAATCTGGAGATCAGGGCCATTCAGGTTCCAGGCCACAATCCCGGCTGCCTGTGCTATTTTCTCACCGTTGACGACCGAAGAACCCTCTTTTCGGGCGATGTGGTGTTTCACGGCGGCGTCATCAGCGTGGGCAATTGGCCGGGCTGCGACCTGCAAGCCTATCAACAGGGCCTCAAGAAACTGGAAGCCTTGGCAGTGGATGCGCTTCTCGCGGGCCATTTGCTATGGACGGTGAGCGGCGGCCAGGAGCATATAGACAGGGCAATTCGGGCCTTCAAAGGTCTGTGGCCTCCGCCGGCCATCCATCAACTTTATGCGTAACATTTCACAGAGCATAACAAATTGCTCACCGAGACGGCTGGAAAGTAACCAAACGAAAGAAAACTTGACTTTTCTACATCCGGTGATATAATGAATAGAAATATGACAGATGCTCACAAAGTGGTGGGCTTGTATGGGGACCCGGCAGCAGTGATGGCCGATCCGGGTTACCTGGATGTAGCCCAAGGTGAGATTGGCCTGAATCGTATCATCTTCGGCGGAACCTTCAACCTCACGCCCGCGGTGCGTGCCATGAATCCCTATCCTGAGGGACAGGTTCCCCGCGCTCCCGGCCTTACCCTGGGCGACGATGATAGCACGTTGCGGCGGGCCATAGACGAGGCCCACAAGCGCGACATCGGAGTCTGGGGCATCATCTCAACCTATTGGGCCGGAGCGGAACACGCTCCCGATCTGATGGCGAAGGACCTGACAGGCCATCGGATGGACGAATTCCCGCGCCTCCCCTATGCGCACGAGCAGGCCACACACACCTTCTGCCCCAACAACGAACGGGTCAACGCCTGGTTTGAGGCCGTTCTGGTAGAGATCGCCACCCGCTATGACCTTCAGGGCTATGCCCTCACCCATTTTCGCTTTTGCCATCCTGCCTTTTTCCAGCAAATGCTGGCCTGTGGCTGCCCCGATTGCGCGCAGGCCGCCACAGAAATGGGTTACGACTTCGCCCGCATGAAGGCGGCTGTGCTGGAAGCCGTGGCCGCTTTGCAGAGGCTATCGGCCCAAAGACTACAGCGGGCCGCGTCGCTTGGCCTCGGTTTCGTTGACTTTTTGCAGACATTGGGTCACGACGGAGGCGGCGTGGTTGATTGGTTCAATTTCCGCGCCGATGTCATCTCCCGCAACCTCAGGCGATTCCGCGAAGCGGTGCATCGCGCCGTCGGCCCCGATTTCGCGTTCGGCACCGACGCTCATGTTCCCACCTTCGCCCTGCTGGTCGGACACCGCTATCGCGATCTTGCCGAAACGAGCGACCACATCTTACCTCTTCTGCGCCATATCGCGATCCACTACCTTGATAACCTGGCCTCCTTCGCTTCCTTGTTGACCCAATGGGCCGATGGCCTCAGTGAGAGCGACGCGCTGCGGCTGGTCTATCACCTCTTCGGATATGACCGTTTTACCTTGCCGGCAGATGTGCCCTCATTACACCTGGATGATCCCTATGGAGCAGCGGAGCAAAACCTGGAAGCACTGGGCGACATCGTAGCCGACGAGTTATATAAGGCACGCCTGTACAGCGGAGAAACGGTTCGTTCATACCCCGTTATCGCGGGGACGTCGTGGCCGGCAGCGACGATACGCCGCCTGATGGCCGTTGCAGAAGATGCAGGCCATGACGGCATCGTCTTCCAGGGAACCTCTGCCCTGTTCCGATACCCGAAAGGAGGTGGTTCTATCGCGTAAGTGTGACGATCTGAGAAGAGCGAACGAACTTTATCCATATCTAAACACCTAAGGAGGGAAAAGATGAGCGCCGATCGGAAGATCTCTCGCCGTGAGTTCGTGCGGCTGGCCGGCCTTGCTGCCGGTGTCACGGCCCTGGCTGCCTGCTCTACCCCCACGCCGCAGATCATCAAGGAAACCGTGGTCGTAGAGAAGGAGAAGGTGGTAGAAAAGCCGGTAGAGAAGATCGTTACTCCCACCCCCCTGCCGGCCATCGTAACCGCTCATGGCCGCACCCTACCCCCCGATGCTGCGCCCTTAAACAGGCAGGTGAACTACGGCACCTTTAGCGAACCGAGACACCTGGATGTGGCGCGAGACATCTACAACGCAGCCGCAGCCCTGAACTACGGCACGGAGCCGCTCCTGCGTCGGGACGAGAACCAGAACCTGGTTCCGGCGTTGGCCGAATCTTACAAGGCCGGGCCCAACGCGGAGTACTGGGATTTCACGATCCGCAAAGACGCGAAATGGAGCGATGGGGTGCCGATTACCGCCGACGACTTCGTGTTCACCTATCGCCATCTGTCTAACCCTAAACTAGATACCCCTTGGGTCTGGTACTACTACGATATCAAGGGCATCAGGGCCCACAAAGAAGGGAAAATCGGCCCCGAAGAGGTGGGCGTAGTCGCGCTGGATGATCGCACCGTCCGCTTCTACGGCGAGGGTGGGCCTGTCCCGCACCTGCCGGGCCTGCTGGCCTACCAGGCCGCGACGCCGGCTCCTAAGCACAAGGCCGAGAAGGACCCCGAGCATTGGGCCGACACGGTGGAAGGCTTTGTCTCCTGTGGCCCTTACAGATTGGTAAAGTGGGAACACAACAAACGGATGGAATGGGAGCCCAACCCCTACTACAACGGCCCTCACAAACCCGGCGTTCAGCGGGTGGTGTTGGATCACAGCACGACTTCGGCCTTCCCTCTCTGGTTGAATAAGGAGGTCGACATGATGCCCGTCCTGTCGGCAGCAGAGGTGGCCCGAGTCCGGACCGATCCCAAGCTGAACCCTTACCTCCACTTCTTCAACAACTTCCAGACCGCCTACCTGGCCCTGGACACCATGAACCCGCCGCTCAACAACCTGAAGCTACGCCAGGCCCTCTCTCACGCTATTGATCGCGACACGCTGAGCGCACAGGTGATGAACGGCGCCACGGTTCCTGCCTACTCCATGCTCCCGCCCGGCTTCCCGGCCTACAATCCGGACCTGAAATCGGTGCAGAACTTTGACGTGGAGAAGGCGAAGCAACTTCTGGCCGAGGCCGGCTACCCGGACGGCAAGGATTCCACCGGCAAGCAACTGGTGCTTGACATGTTCTCCAACGGCCGCGATGTGGAGTTGGAGTTCGTCAAGGATCAGTGGGAGCGCAACTTGGGGATCAAGGTCAATCTGCAGCAGTTGGAGGGTGGCGTCTGGGGACAGAAACGCGCCGAACACTCCATGATGATTTACAAGGGCCCTTACGAGTATGACTATCTGGACCCCTCCAACATGCTTACTTCGCTATGGCGCAGCGTCAACGAGAAGGGCTCGCCTCGCCACGCCTGGAGAAACACCAAGTTTGACGAACTGGTGACGGCGGCAGGCAAAGAGGTAGATGAGCAGAAGCGCATCGCCATGTATCAGGAAGCGGAGCGCATCCTGGTGGAGGACGTGGGCGCCATCTTCCTCAGCCATCAGGTCATATTCCAGGTCTGGTGGCCATATGTCACCGGCATCCCTGCGGATAAGGACGGCAACGTCGTCTTCCGCTACCTGGACATCTCGCGCTTCCAGATGTACATTCGCAACGATGTAGATCAGTGGCGCAAACGCACCGATTAACCAGCGCGTTCCGCTGTGTACATCCGGAGCGGCGTGATTCGGTGACGTAAACTGCGCGATTGGCCCGATGTCAGGGGTGTATGGGTGTCAAGCGCATCCATACACCCCTCGGTCTCTAACCTTTTCCGAATGGCCCGATCTCATGAGCAAAACCCTTTTAGAAGTCAAGGACCTTAGAACTATCTTTCGGCTTAGCCAGGGAACAGTATATGCGGTCAACGGCGTCTCCTTCGCCGTACATGAAGGGGAAGTTCTTGGTGTTGTCGGCGAATCGGGTTGTGGTAAAAGTGTCACCGCGCTCTCTATTATGCGCCTGATTGAGTCGCCGGGACGCATCGTGGGCGGTCAGGTTCTCTTCTATGAGAACGGATCACCACGCGACCTTCTCGCCCTTAGCCCGGTTGAAATGCAGAACATTCGCGGCAATAAAATCTCCATGGTCTTCCAGGACCCTATGACCTCTCTGAACCCGGTTCTCTCTATCGGCTATCAACTAACGGAACCTCTGAAGCAACACCGCCACATATCCGATAAAGAGGCCAAGGAACAGGCAGTGCGCCTGTTGCAGCGCGTCGGCATCCCGGAGGCCCGGCAGCGGCTGCGCGACTTTCCACATCAGTTCTCCGGCGGCATGCGCCAACGGGTCATGGTCGCCATGGCCGTGGCCTGTCATCCCCAACTCCTGATCGCCGATGAACCCACCACCGCCTTAGACGTGACGATCCAGGCTCAAATCCTGGATCTCATCCGTGATCTGAAGGACGAGATCGGCACCTCGGTTATCATCATCACTCACGACCTGGGAGTCATCGCGGAAATGGCCAACCAGGTGGCGGTCATGTACGCCGGCTTCATCGTGGAGAAAGGGCCTGTGCGTGAGATCTTCCGGGAACCCCAGCACCCTTATACACAGGCACTCATGTCATCCATTCCACGCCTACGCGCCTGGCCGGAGCGGTTAACCACGATTGAGGGCGCGCCTCCGGCATTGGTGGGAGAGATCGTCGGGTGTCCTTTTGAACCGCGTTGCCGCTACCGCATCTCGCGCTGCGCGACGGATCGCCCCCCCTTGGTGGAGATTTCCCCCGGCCACGCCAGTGCCTGTTGGGTCGCCCAGGCAGGAGGATTGCCCCATGGCTGAGCCTCTCCTGCAGACGATTGACCTGGTTAAGAGCTTCCCGGTGCGGCGAGGGTTCTTCGGTCAACAGCGGCTACGGCTGGTAGCGGTGGATCGCGTGAACCTCTCCGTCCACGAGGGCGAGACGGTAGGGATTGTGGGCGAGTCGGGCTGCGGTAAATCTACCTTGGGCCTCACCATCATGCGCCTCTACGAGCCGACCAGCGGCCAGATTCGCATCAACGGGCAAGACATCACCAACCTGGATGGAGATGCACTCCGGAAGGTGCGTCGTGAGATGCAGATGGTCTTTCAGGACCCTTTTGCGTCGCTGGATCCGCGCCTCACGGTAGAGCAGATCGTCCGAGAGCCTCTGGATATCCACAACATCGGCTCACCCGCCGAACGCACAGAGGAAGTGCGCCGCCTCCTAGAAGTAGTCAGGCTCCCGCAGGAAGCGATGCAACGCTACCCCAGCGAATTCTCCGGGGGCCAACAGCAACGTATCGGGATCGCGCGCGCCCTTGCCCTGCGGCCCAAACTTCTCATCTGCGACGAACCGGTGTCGTCGCTGGATGTCTCGGTGCAGGCTCAGATTCTCAACCTCCTACGCGATTTGCAGGATGAGTTTAACCTTACCTATATTTTCATTGCCCACAACATCGCGGTCACGGCCTTTATGAGCCGCCGCATCGGGGTCATGTACCTTGGCAGGCTGGTAGAGATCGGCCCCAGCAAAACGATCGTGACCGAACCCCGTCATCCGTACACACAAGCCCTCCTGGCCGCCGTGCCGGAACCGGACCCCGACATCAAGAGAGGTAAGCGCTCGCTGACAGGAGATGTGCCCAGCCCTATCAATCGTCCATCGGGCTGTCCCTTCCATCCTCGTTGTCCTCTGGCACAAGAAGTCTGCTCGGTAGAAGAGCCACAAGCCCGGTCGCTAGGCTCGGAGCACATGGTTGCTTGCCACTTTGCCTGAACCTAAGAGGAAAGAGTAAAGAGTATGGGACGTTATATTCTGCAACGCCTAACCGGTATCTTAGGGGTTTTGTTATCGGTTTCGCTGATCACTTTCTTTTTAATGCACGCTATACCTGGGGGGCCTTTTGAAGCATGGGCTCTGGAGAGGGCTCAGATTATTCCACAAGAAGTATTGCAGAGCCTCAACGAAAAATACGGCCTGGATAAACCTCTTTGGCAGCAATATCTCCTTTTCCTCAGGAACGCTGCCCGCCTGGATTTCGGCTACTCCTTCTCCAGCACGGGCAGAACGATCATGCAGATTTTCAAAGATCACTGGCCGTATTCTATTCAACTTGGCCTCCTGACACTCGCCTTTTCCATGGTTGTCGGCCTCGGCTTGGGCATCGCCGCTGCCATCAAGCAGAACACGTGGGTTGACCACCTTGGCACTTTGGTATCCATCTTTTGTCTTGTCACCCCCAGTTTCGTGTTGGCCGTGCTCTTACAATTCATTTTCTCCGTAAGGCTTGGCTGGTTGCCGACCGGGGGATGGGATAGCCCTCAGCAATGGATCATGCCGGTATTAGCCAACTCCCTAGGCCCTATCCTTATCTTGCAGCGCTACACCCGGGCCAGCATGGTGGATGTCATGCGCGCCAACTACGTGAGAACCGCACGCGCCAAAGGGCTGAGCGAGCGGCGCGTCATGCTGATACATGTCTTCAAGAACGCTCTCACTCCCCTTGTGACCGTTAGCGGTCCGATGGTTGCCGGTTTGATCATCGGTTCCTTCTTTATTGAGAGCATCTTTCGTATTCCGGGTATCGGATCCTACTGGGTACGAGCGATCACCACACGCGATTATCCCATGATCATGGCTACGACGATGGTGTGGACAGCGCTGATCAGCGTGACATACCTCATCACAGACCTGGTATATGCTCTCATTGATCCCAGAGTGACCTATGTGAAGGAGAAGTAATATGGCTGTGGCAACCCCTACGGTCGGAGGTACAACCATAACGGTCGCGCGACGGCAAAGCACCCTTGCCCTGGTTTGGCTACGTTTTCGCCGCAATAGGTCGGCGATGATTGCCTTGGGCTTCATTATCTTGGAGGTCCTGATCGCCATCTTTGCCCCCTGGATCGTTCCCCACAACCCCTACAGCGGTGACTACACCGCTACATGGCAACTGCCAAACAGCAAGTATTGGTTGGGCACAGACGATCTGGGGCGAGACGTGTTGAGCCGTCTTATTTACGGCACTCGCGTCTCGCTGGGCGTAGGCATTTTCAGCCAATTGGTTATCGTGTTGATCGGATTGCCGATTGGCGCGCTGGCCGGCCTGCTGGGTGGTTGGGTGGACTACATCGTCATGCGCATCGTAGATGTCCTTTCTGCTTTGCCCGGCCTCCTTCTCTATATCCTGATCATGATAGCACTGGGCTCAGGCTTTCTCAATATAATTATTGCCATGTCGGTGACGGGCTGGATCGGCATTGCTCGTCTCGTGCGCGGCCAGGTTCTCTCCCTGAAAGAGACCGACTACGTGCGCGCTGCGCGGGCCATGGGCGCGAGTCAGCGCCATATCGTAGCTACTCACCTCATCCGGAACTCTCTGACCCCTGTTATTGTGGCAGTTACCTTAGGTGTGCCAGGAGCCATGTTTAGCGAGGCGGGCCTGAGCTTCCTGGGCTTGGGCATCGCGCCTCCAACACCTTCCTGGGGCCAGATGATAGGTCTCTACCAATCTTACATCCAGCCCTGGTGGCACCTGGTGGTGTTTCCTGCCATTCTCTTGGCAATCACGATGCTGGCATGGATCCTAGTGGGCGACGGCTTGCGCGACGCGTTGGATCCATCCATTCGTATCTAGCCCTTCGGTCGGAAGAGGAGCCGAATCTATAACGGCCCTCTGAACATCTCATTTCGCGGCAGAGGTGCCCCGATGGGGCATCTCTATTCATTAAACCGCCAGGAGAAAAAGGTGACCAATTCACCCAAGTTGGATCATGAGCAAATTCGCCGGGCATATCCGGTACTTAAGGAGGTAGTGTATCTCAACGTCGGCACGTATGGCCTGATGCCGGACCCGGCATTGGCCGAGTTCACAGAAGTTCTCAAGGAGTTTGAACGGGCAGGTGTGGCCTCCAAAGGAGACCTCGGCGGCAAGACGACGGAGACAAGACGCCACATCGCGGCGCTCGTAGGAGCCGACCCGGAAGAGATCGCCTTCACCCGTAACGCCACCGACGGCATCAACCTGGCCCTGGCCGGTCTGGACTGGCAACCAGGCGATGAAATCATCACCACCAACGAAGAGCACGAGGCGATCATCCACCCTCTCCTCTACCTTCAGCGCTACAAGGGCCTCAAAATACGCCTCGTGGAAGTATCGCCCGAGGCCAATGTGATGTTGGAACGCCTGGAAAAGGCATTGACCGACCGGACGCGCCTTGTCGCCGTCAGTTACGTTACCTGCGAGACAGGCACGCGCCTCCCTGTCCGCGAGATATGTCGCTGGGCCGCCTCGCACAATCTCTTGACTCTGGTGGACGGCGCGCAGGCATCGGGCGTCTTCCCTATCAACGTGCGCGAGATCGGCTGCGACTTCTACACCTCTAACGGCCATAAATGGCTGAGCGGCCCTAAAGGTACGGGCTTCTTCTACGGGCAACGCCGGAGACTTTCAGACCTCTACCTGGCTCATGTGGGCGCGGGCAGCCTGGAACGGGCCGATATTGTCACGGGTACGGCAGTCCCTTGGCCCAACGCGCTGCGCTTTGAGTTCGGCACGCGCTCATGGCCTCTGTATATCGGCCTGAATGCCAGCCTCAACTGGCTGGAAGGGTGGGGTTGGGCCAACATCTATCGCCACATCGCGGACCTCAGCGCTTATCTCAAAAATTGTGTTCTGGAGCGTCCCTTCCTCAGCCTACTCACGCCGCGCGCTTGGGAGGCCTCCTCCGGCCTGACCTCGTTCTCGGTCGCCGGGCACGCCGCAGGTGACGTGAGCCGGCTCTTAAGGGAAAAACAGCGCATCCATGTGCGCGTCATCCCGCATTACAACGCCCTCCGCATCTCTACGGCACATTTCAACAACGAGGCCGATGTGAATGCGCTGATGACCGCGCTGGATGAGATCGTACGGGGGCATGACTGAGTTATGAAGCCGTTGGCAAAAGCCGCCCACGAGATGCCGCGTTCCGGCATTCGGGTACTTCTGGACCTGGCTGTGCAGATGCCTGATGCCATCCATTTAGAAATCGGCCAGCCAGATTTCCCAACGCCGGCCCACATTGTCGCGGCCGCTTTGCAAGCAGCCCAACAAGGGTTTACAAAATACACGCCCAACGCCGGCCTCCTCTCTCTGCGCGAGGCGATTGCAGGGAAAGTCTGCCGTGAGAACGGCTTGCGGGCCACCGTTGAGAACGTAATCGTGACCACCGGCGGCATGGGCGGGCTCTATTCAGCCTTCACGGCGGTATTAGACCCCGATGATGAGCTCCTCGTCCCTGACCCCGGCTATCCCAACTACGCCATGGTTGCCGCCCTTTGCCGCGCGCGCGTTGTGCGCTATCCTCTGGACGCGGCGAGTGGTTTTCAACCTTGCCTGGACGCTTTGCCTCATCTCGTCACATCCCGTACCAAAGCGTTGGTGATCAACAGCCCCTCCAACCCGACGGGAAGCGTCATACCAGCCGAGAGCATGGCTGCCCTCGTCGCCTTCGCCCATGAACACGACCTGTATCTGATCTCGGACGAATGCTATGAGAAGATCGTCTTCGGCGTCCAACATGTGAGCCCGGCTTCGTTTGACGAAGATGGTCGGGTGCTGAGCATCTTCTCTTTTTCCAAGACCTATGCCATGACCGGCTGGCGCGTCGGCTATGCCGTCGTCCCTCCGGAAATCGCGGCCATCTTCGTCAAATTGCAGGAGGCGACGGTGGCCTGCGCTTCATCGGTCTCTCAGAAGGCAGCGGAGGCAGCGTTGAGCGGCCCCCAAGACTGCGTGGAGGCGATGACGAACACCTATCGCCAACGCCGGGACCGGGCCCTCGCCATTTTGCAGCGGCACGGCCTCCCGACATACACGCCCCGGGGCGCGTTTTACCTGCTGATCAATATCAGCGGCTGCGGTCAAGGCTCGGACCAGTTCGCCCGCGACCTTCTGGCCCAGGAGAAAGTCGCCGTGGCCCCCGGCCACACTTTCGGCCCATCCGGAGATCAATACGTCCGAGTCTCTCTGGCGGCAAGCGAGAACGATCTGGAAACCGGCCTGGAAAGGCTGTGCAATTACATCGCGCGAAGAAGGAGGTAGCGGCATCTTGTTGGAGGAAAGCCTGTCATCCCTTCCTCTGCAGGATGAGGTTGCCATCATCACCGGCGCGGCCAAGGGAATCGGTCGCGGCATAGCCCTGGCGATGGCCGAGGCGGGAGCGCATATCGTCATCGCCGATATAGATGCCGAAGAAGGCCAAAACACGGCCCAAGAGGTGGAACAACGCGGACGACGAGCCTTGATGCTTGCAGCCGACGTAAGCCGGGAAACCGACGTGGACCGCATCGTGGACGAAACGCTGCGGGAGTTTGGCCGAATTGACATTCTGGTCAATAACGCGGGCATCAACGCCCCCGGCGGTTTTCTGGGGGTGAGCCGAGAGGACGTGCGCCGCGTTCTGGACACCGACCTGATCGGCCCCTTCTTTCTCTCTCAGAGAGTCGCCCGCGAGATGATCCGCCTGGGCATTCAAGGTCGCATCTTGTGCATCTCGTCCATTCATAGTGTTGTGCCGGCCTATTGCCCTCACTACTCCGCAGCTAAGATCGGCCTGGAACAGTTGGTAATTGATGCAGCCTTGGAACTGGCTCCTTACGGCATTCGTGTCAACGCCATCCGACCGGGCGGCATTCAAAATCGGGGAACCCTGCGGGCCGATCATCCCGACGTCGCCGAGCCTGCGGTGCCCCTATGGGGGCGACGAGGGCTCCCATCGGAGGTAGCAGAACTGGCCCTGTTCCTGGTGACCGATCGCTCGCGCTACATCACAGGTGCCATAGTGGTCATTGACGGCGCGCTCTCGCGCCTGTCGTATAGTGCTCTCGCCAATCGTGAGCGCGTCGCGGCCTTTCAGCGAGAACTCGGTCTGCCGGTTCGCATGTGAAGAACCATCATAACACTGATCTCACTTCAGGAGGAACTCTCGTGAGTCGGAAGAAATATGCCATCAACCTCAGCTGCGGCCAAACAGACCTTTACCCTCTGGCCTTGACCGAGATGGGCAAACAACTGCACACGCCCATCTACTATCTCACCTACTACGATTTGGAAATAGCCTGTATAAAAATGCTGCAGGAGATGCTCCACACCCAAAACGACGTGCTGACCCTGGTCGGCACAGCCACCTACGGTGAGGAGGCGGCCATGCTCTCCGCCTTAGAGCACGGTGACCATGTGCTGACGGTGAACACCGGTGTATTCGGCCAGGTGCTCACCGATCTGGCACGGGCGGTGGGTGCAGAGCCAACAGAGATCAGGTTGGCAGCCGGGCAGTCGGTTACACCTGATCAGATCCGCGCCGCACTGCAACGGGACCCAACGATCAAGATGGTGGCCGTGGTGCAGGTGGAGACGAGCCGCGGCACGGTCAACCCTGTGGATGCCATTGGGCGCATGCTCCAACGGGAGTTTCCTCACATCCTTTACCTGGTAGATGCCGTGTCCGGCCTTGCCGCGGTGGACCTGCGAGTAGATGAATGGGGCATAGACATCTGTTGCACCAGCAGCCAGAAGGCTGTTAACGCGCCGCAGGGGGTGGCTATTGTCAGTGTCAGCCCCAAGGCATGGAAGGCCATAGAAACGCGCAAAACACCCATCTATGGTCTTTGCCTTGATCTCCTCTACTGGCGACACTATCATGAAGGCGTCCGCCGTGCTCGTGACCGCTGGTTTGAGGACGGTATTAGCGACCCGGCCCTTTCTCACTACAAAGCCGTACACGGGCCTTCACAGTCGTATGTGCTGATGAAAGCGCTCAAGGCGGCGTTGGACGAGATCATGGAGGAGGGTTTGGAGAACGTGCTGCGACGGCATAAAATCGCCGCCAAGGCTCTGCGCGAGGGTGTGCGGGCGATGGGCTTACAAACTCTGGCATGTGAGGAGAATGCCGCGCCCGATGCTACCTGCGTCGTCGTACCCGGCGAACGGTTCGCCGTGCGGCAATTCATGCGCACCATGTGGGAGGAGTTCGGGATCGCGACGGCGGGCGGGTCCAGTTCCATGGAATCGCAGGGGTACGTCGGTTTTCGCGTGGGCACCATGGGCTTTGTAGCCGCGCCGGAGTCGATCTTTGCTTTCCTATCCGCCCTGGAGCAGGTGTTGCCGCGCATGGGCTACGCGATCAAAACAGGCGCGGCCCTCCCCGCCGCCCAGCGCGTCTTTGCAGAGGGAGAATGAAAGATGCTGAAAGACGTGCGCCGGGTGGATACCACCTATCACGGGCCCGACTGTGACGATGCCTGGCCGGCTTTCGCGCCGACTTCCGCCGTGCTGGTCACCTGTGTGGACCGCCAAGGTCGGCCTAACATCATCCCCTTGACCGGCTGGGGGGTTCTTTGTCGCTTCCCCTTCATCGTGGGTATTGCCATCTGCCAAGGTCATTACACCAAGAACTACTTCCCGCGCTATTCTCACCGCCTTCTGAAAGAAGTGCCGGAGTTCGTGCTCAACATTCCTCATACAGGGTTGCGAGACGCGATCACCATTTGCGGCAGCGTCTCTGGCGACCGGGTGGACAAGTTCAAGGCAGCAGGGCTGACCCCGGAGCCTTCCATCGTCGTGCAGCCCCCCGCCATCCGAGAATGTCCTGTTAACCTGGAGTGCCGGGTGCAACAGATGGTCAGACTGGGAAGCCATGACGTCTTCCTGGGCGAGATGGTGGCCCTGCACTCGGCGGTGGTCAGGCAGACCTGCAACGAAGACCTGATGACGCTGACCTTGGCGGCGAACGGCGACAGAACGAGCAGGCTTATCTGGCGCACGCTGCCCTTGTGGCTGGCCGGGGAGATGGGCGCAGAAGACGAAGATGCTCTCTATGAGTCATCGTGTTTGAGCGAATGATTCGGGCAAGGTCGCTATGCTAACGCTGATTCGGGCAGGGCAGTTAATTGATGGAACGGGCAACCCTCCTTTGTCCGATGGTGCGCTATTAGTGCGGGATGGGCGCATTGAGGCTGTGGGGGCGTTTGCCGACCTAGCGGTGCCCTCCGGCGCGGAAGAGATAGACCTGAGGCCATGGGTTCTGCTTCCCGGCCTGATTGACGCTCATGTTCATCTCGTCGGCGGCCCGGAGCCCGGCACCTTTTGGAATACGCAGAGGGAAAGCGATGAGTGGTTGCTCCTGCGGGCCAGCGCCAACGCGCGGGCCGCGCTGGCAGCAGGATTGACCACCGTTCGCGATTGTGGTGGACGGGGTACGATCATCATCTCTCTATCAAGAGGCATCGCGGCGGGCATGGTTCCCGGCCCGCGCATTGTGAGCTGTGGCGCTCCCATCACCACAACAGGCGGCCATTGTTACTTCTTAGGCCTGGAGGCCGAGGGAACCGAAAATGTGCGGCGGGCCGTGCGCCAGATGCACAAAGCCGGTGCCGATTTTATCAAAGTCATGGTGACCGGTGGCGGTATGACGCCGGGGAGCAACAGTCGGGCAGCGCAGTACAGCCTGGCCGAGTTAGCGGCCATTACCGAGGATGCCCACCGCCTTGGTAAACGTGTCGCCGGACACGTCCACGGCACGGAGGGGATCCGCCGCGCCGTGGACGCCGGGTTTGACACATTGGAACATTGCTCCTGGCTGGCAGCGCAGGGTCAGGGCAGAGACTATGCAGATGAGGTCGTAACAGAGATTATCGCTCGCGGCATCTATGTCTGCCGCACCATCGCCGGTTTTGAACGCATACCGTTGGAGGAGGCAACCCCCAACCATCGTCTCTGGCCGGATTACGAAGTCTTCCGCAAGATGGTGAGGGACGGCGTGAAATTGGCCGCGGGGAGCGATTCCGGCATAGACGAAACGCCCATCGCCGGCTTCGCATACACTCTGGAAACGATGGCCGGCCTTGGGGAGATGAGTCCCCGGGCCGTCCTCGCTTCGGCCACGCGCGTAGCCGCCGAGGCCATCGGTCTGGCCGGTCAGGTAGGCACGCTGGAGGTCGGCAAACGGGCCGACGCCATCGCCGTATCCGGAAGCCCGCTGGAGGATTTGCGCGTCTTGCGCCAACCCAAAGTGGTCATCAAAGACGGCCAGATCGTGGCCCGCGATGGCCGCCTTATCGCCTGACAAGCATCTGTGCCGGTTCGTCCGCGGCTCAGCAGAGAAGAGCCTAACGGCGCGATGCCGGACAAAGCGGATACCGCCCGATCTGAAGGGCGTGGCGGTACATGGTCACCAGGTTCACGGCGGGGACGTCGGCCTGCACATTATGCACAGGAGCCAGGATGTAGCCCCCACCAGGGGCCAGGTCCGCGATACGCCGCTCCACTTCGCGTCGTACGTCGTCCGGTGTGCCGAAGGGCAACACACGCTGGGTATCAATGGCGCCCATAAACGATAGACGGTCTCCGAATTCGGCTTTTAGGCGCGCGGTGTCCATATCGGCGGCGCTTACCTGCACCGGGTTGAGGATTTCCACGCCGGCATCAATCAGGTCGGGCAGAAGGCGGTAAACGCTGCCACATGTGTGCAGAAAGATGCGGGCATTGGTGCGCTGTCGGATCAGATCAAACAACTCTTTGTGGTACGGCTTTATGACCGCCCGGTAGGTCTTGGGTGACATGAGGGGGCCCCCCTGCGCCCCCAAATCATCTCCCATCTTTATGATCTGAATGTAAGGGCCTACAAGGTCAAGGTAGCGGCTCAATGCTTCCTTGCACAGGTCGGTCACTCGCCTCAGCACCGCGTGGACGAAATCCAGGTCCTGCGCCAACCCCTCCAGCATCCGCTCAAAGCCACACAGAAACCAAGATCGCTCCCAAACGCCGTTGAAGCCGGGGCAGCCGACGAGGGCATAGTCTGTCTGCCGGTAAAGACGTTCCGCCTCTTCTCTTACTCCTTCATAGCGAGCCGGGTCCGCAGGGTCGGGCCACCAGGGATAATCGTCCAGATCGCCAATGTCTGCACCAGCCAGGGGACTCTCGGCCAATTCCCGATAGATGGTGATACCGGTATCCACCTCTCGCCATTGGACGCCCCAATCGTCGTAGAAATGCCCGGGTTTGTCGCAGGTGCGCAGGCCGCTTCGCGCCGGTTTCATATAGACGGGCCGCGTGTCTATCTCCAACGCTTGCAAGATTTGCTCATCCACAGAAGAAAGGCGTAACATGTGAGAAATGAGGCGAGGCGGAGATGTCACGCCGAAATAGGCCGCCAATCTGGAATACGCTTCGGGCACAGGGGAACTATTGCCCCCGGTGCCCAGGTCAAGGGGAACGCGGTCCGGCTCTTGATGGTTAAGAGCCGTGATCACACGCTGACGTGGCGTGAAGGTCTTCATGGTTCTCCCCGGCAGGTTGACTCAAATTTCGCTCAGTCATAGGCGACCGGCAGGCTATGCCCCAGCAAGGCCGAACGCTCCGCCGTTTCCATGACATCTATCGTCCGCCGCCCGGCTTCGGCTGACACGGGGACCGGCGCGCCATGCAGAAGGTGGTCGGCCAGGTCGCGATAATACTGCACCCAGTCTGAAGGATCGTAAGGGATTTGTTGTGATACGAACCGACCTTCCTGCCTGGTTACCAAGGTCAGGTGGCCGGGGGAATGGCCGACTAACTCAGGCACGGCACCGGCCAGGTTCTCCGCGCTGCCCGGAGGTGGCGAATAGCCTGCCAGGGCATCTCGCCCGCTGTCCTCAATGGCTCCGGCAGTACCCAGAATCCGCCAGAGGGGCTTGTCAATCGCCGCAATGTTGGACCAGAGGATGTCGGCGACGACGCCGTTCTCAAAGAGGATCAAGGCACGCGCCTGATCTTCCACCGATACCTGATGCCAAACCAACTTATGAAAGAAGCCGGTCACCTGCTTGATTCGGCTTGGGATCAGGTTCAGCACCCAATCTACCGCATGAGCCCCCCAGGCATAGAGGGCATTGCCGGCCTGCTTCTTGTCCGCATAAGCCGGCAGGTTGCTCCAGGGAAGCGCGAAATTGGTCTGGCTGAGTTCAATATGAAAGACCTGCCCGATGGCTCCGGCGTCCACCAGCCGTTTGATCGTGCGGTAGTTTCCGTCGTGGCGGCGGTTGTGAAAGACGGCAAGGGTGCGTTCTGCAAGTCGCGCTTCCTCCATCATCATCGTTGCCTGGGCAGTAGTCATGCACATGGGTTTCTCTACCACCACGTGCTTGCCGGCGCGCAAGGCACGAATGGCGAGGGGCGCGTGGGTATAGGCCGGTGTCACCAATGCGACGAGGTCAATATCGGGTTGGGCCAGCAATTCGTTGTAGTTATTAAAGACCGCTATACCGGGCCAATCGCGGCGCGCCGCTGCCGTGCGCTCGGTGCTGCGACTCATCACAGCAACCAACTCAAGCCCTTCGGCATGGCTGATCCAGTTCGCGTGGGCCTTGCCAAAGTTGAAAGTCGGGCCATAGCCGACGACCGCGCAACGGATGGTTCGGGTCATGGCAGCACTCCTAAGCGGTTGGGCACGGCTACAATTCGCCGCCAACCACGAGCGCGATGTATGAATCAGCGTGCCAGCCTGCCGTCAAAATCGTCGGAGCCGACCTCAACCGCAGGCGGGAATCTGACGGGCCGTCGGTCGCGCTGCGAACGATATACAGCCGTGAAGATTTCCACCAGTTTGCGTCCCTCGCGTCCATCCACCAAGGGCGGGCGATTCTCCAGAATCGCGCGCAGAAAATCCTGTATCTGCAACCGGTGATAGTAGGTCATCGGATCAAACCTGTCGCACAGGGCCCGATCAGCAGCCTGCCATTCGGCCAACAGGTCTTCTTCTCCCGGCACCGTCCAGAGGTCATTGATCGGCGGCTCAACGGTCGTGGTCACACCCGAAATGAAGGGGGAGCCACCGTCGGTCTGCACGCCGACCGAGGCCCCGTTCTCACCGTGAACGTGAATCTTAGCGTACAGGCCCGGCTTCTGTGAGTTACTCAGAACGATCGTACCAAGCCCACCGTTCTTAAAACGCACTACGGCGACGGCGGTATCCTCTACTTCAATATAAGGGTGGTTCAGGTTTCCCCAATAGCCATATAATTCCTCAATGGGGCCCATGAACCATTGGAAGAGGTCTATCTGGTGTGTGGCCTGGTTCAACATTACACCGCCACCTTCCGTCGCCCATTTACCGCGCCAGGGATCGCTCCGGTAATATGCTTCGTCTCGCCAGCCCAACACGGCCAGTTCACCCAGGATAGGACGCCCGATCTTGCCGCTCTCAATGGCCTGTTTGACCCGTTGCACGGGGACGTAGAGGCGGCGTTGGCTGACAACGCCGAGCCAGACGCCCGCTTTGTCCGCCGCGCCGATCATGGCATCGCAGCCGGCCAGATCCACCGCCATCGGCTTCTCTACCAGCACGTGAACTCCGGCTTTGGCGCATTGCACCGCCAGGTCCCGATGAGTCCAGTGCGGTGTGCAGATTGAGGCCATCTGCACGGTGCCGCTTGCCAACATAGCGCAAACGTCGCTATACGCTTGGCAGCCATATCGCCGGGCCATCGCTTCGGCACGCCCCGGCACAGGATCACAGACGGCAACAAAGCGAGACTCAGGCAGAGAGGCCAAAGCTTGAGCGTGGGTATCTCCCACCTTGCCGCAGCCGATCAGGGCAGTCGCTACTTTTTCCATAAATGCTCCTTCCGGTATTGGCGTCTGGCAATGGATGCTCGTCAGATCAACTGGTGCCTCTCCCAGGGGCAGCAAGCCAGGTGTGGCTTCCCCCCGCGTTCAGGGCGAGGTTACCACCGTCCACCGGCAAGAGCACACCGGTGATGGCCGACGCTGCCTCCGAACAGAGGAACACGGCCGGCCCCACGAATTCTTCCGGCTCCAACAGCCGTTTCATAGGAATACCGGCCAACAGGCGCTCCAGGAGGGCAGGGTTGAAAGTCTTCGGGTCGTTCATCCAACGCTTGAAACCGGGGGTGAGCACCTGTGCAGGCATGATCGCGTTCACGCGGATGCCCTGCCCGGCATACTCCACCGCCAACTCTTTGGTGAGCTGGTTGACACCTCCCTTGGCTACGCTATACGGGAAATTGCCTCGGCCAAGCGCGGAGATGCCCGCGATGCTGCCGATGTTCAAGATGACGCCCCCTGTGCCCTGTGTCAGCATCCTGCGGATCGCCTGCTGCGCGCAAAGGAAGTAGCCGGTCAGGCTCACGGCCAAGGTCTTCTCCCAGTCGGCCAGAGGCAATTCGTGGGGATAGGCGCGGTTGGGAAAGGCGAAGGCATTGTTAACTAAGATATCCACCCGGCCAAAGGCCCGATCTACTTCTGCGAATAGATTCTCAACCTCCTGCGCGTTGGAGACATCGCAGCGATATGCCAAGGCACGCCGCCCGATGGCCTCTATCTCTTTTGCCGTGGTTGCCGAGCCTTCGGCGTTAATATCGGGCACGGCCACGTCGGCGCCATAGCGCGCCAGGCCCAAGGCAATGGCGTGGCCGATGCCGCCGCCGGCTCCTCCACCTGTCACAACGGCCACCTTACCGGTCAGGTCAAACAGAGATTTCGGCATCGCGTCCTCCTGCATGGGAACAACACGCCTACTTCGCCTCTGTGAAGATCAGCATCTCCGAGGCGAAAACGTTCTCCAGGCGAACGGGCACGCCCTGAACAAGCAGGTCGGCCCCGTTGGCCTGATAACTCATGCCGCTGTTGTCCAGCGTGACCACATAGCGAAGGCCGGGGTTCAAGCCGCGCGGACGAAAGAGGTAAGTATCGTCGCCAGTGGGCGCGCCGCTAGTGCGAAAGAGAGCGGCCACAGAAGCCGTGCGGTCGGGCCTGGCATATTCCAGGACGCACCACGGGGTCGGCTCGTCGTGGGCCTGGAACGGCGTGTGATGGAACACCCGCGCGCCATTCTCCATAATGGGCCGGATCACCTCTTTGTAAACCTTGAGGTGGTGTGCAATACGTTCACGCAGATAGGGGGTAAGTTCCTCCATAGATGGCGCGATCCCGCGAAAGATGATGCGCGAGAAGCAGAGGCGCAGTTGCGTGTCCACATCGCCTTCGTGCACGTGGTCGCCCACCTCGGTGCCGAATGTGCGCAACAAGATCTCCGGCGGCAGCGACATCGTAGTGCCGTTGAGGATTTTGAGACCGCGCGGCATACGCATCCAATCGGATAGTTCGGTATTATGGAAACGGGAAAGGGTGCCCCAATCCAACCGTCCGCCGCCACCGGCGCAGTTCTGGAACACCACTTGGGGATGGCGGGCGCGCACCCGATCAAAGATGGCGTAGAAGTTCTCGTAGTAGCGCCAGGTCAGATCCTCGGTGAAACCCGCATATTGGCGATTGCCTGCGGGCTTGATCTCGTGGTTGTGATCCAGGCGGTACATATCCAGATTGTAGGTGCTGATCAGCCGGTCCAGTTCCCTTTCCACGAAGGCTGCCACTTCCGGATTGGTCAAATCCAAGGCGCGCCCCGATGAGCGCGGATGACCGATGGGCCGACCGTCGCGCTTGAGGAGCCAATCGGGATGCTCCCGCCTGAGGGTGCTGTTAGCACCTGCCGCCTCAATCTCCATCCAAAGCCCGAATTTCATGCCGCGCCGGTGGGCATGATCGACAATGGCCTTCAGGCCCCCATCTTTGGCAATCCATGTTCCCTCAAACCAATCGCCGGTGTTATTCCACCATTGGTTCGGCTCGTTGCCGTACCAACCGGCGTCAATGACATACATATCCGCGCCGATGGCCGCTGCCACGTCAATGTCCTTGAGGATGTCCGGCACGTTCTCACGGTCGCACAGGTAACCGCGATGGTTGGCCTCAATCTCCACGTGGCGGCCCGGTATCTGTTCGGGCATCACCACATTCCGCACATGGTCATGAGTGGCCTGAACGATGGTGTCGGTATCGGTCTGAAACAAGGCCATGTGCACGGCGGGGGTTTCCACCGTCTCACCAGGATCAAGCACTCGCAGGACGGGATCCCAACCGCTCAGGCCCATGCGAAAGTAGGCCCGTCGGAACGGCTCTGCGTAAGCCGATGGGTCGCCACGACGGTGTTCCAGCGCAAATTCGTAGTTGCCGCCCCAGGCCAGTTCGCAAACGAAGGTCTGGCCGTTGAAGAGGTTGCGCGCCCAGAAGGCAGGGCGGCCCCAGCCGCTGCGTCCCTTGCGGCCGCCATCCACAGCTCGGCGTCCTTCGGGCAATGGCTCAAACCAGAAATCGCCCTCCCAGCCCCATTCGTAGTGGTGATTGTAAGCGATCTCAAAGGGGCTCGTCTTGGCGGGCGGTAGTTTCTCCTCGTGCCGGTGGGCCCACAACACTCCGGCGAAGGGTGCGACCGCGTTGATGCCGACCGGCTCCGCACTACGGTTGGTGATCTCCAGCCAGCGGATAATGAAGGGCGATCCGTCCAAGCGCGTGTGCACCCTGACGTCCACCCCCAGCGCCGGATGCGTCAGATGGATCACACTATGCGTAACGGGGGCCGTTCGGCCATCGGGCATACGCCGGGCGCGCCAGCGCGAAGGATCCGGCTCCAAGCCGGCAGAAACCCATTGCAGGCCGCCTGCCAGGTTCCTGCCGTTAATGACCAGCCGAAAGACATCGGCTGGCTCGTCCGGCCCCCAGGTCAGGCCCTCATAGTGCATCTCCGGCCAAACCTGACCGTTGGGGTTCCAATAGCGGGTGACCAGACGCCCCTCCTGAAACGCCTCGTCATACACGATGGGCCCGGAAACGTAGCGGGCACCGGGCCTGTCTCCGGTACGGAAAAGGGCCGCGCTGGCCGGATTTTGGTGGGCGGAATGCGTTATAACTTCATTGACCATAAGACCTCCAAAGTTCTCTCAAAACTCAATGGCGTGACCATGAAGTCCGGCTTTCATCGTTTCATCCGTCCTTCTCCATCAAGAGAGAAGTGAAGGGGAGCGAGAGCGGCATTCAGTTCTTCAGCATCTCCATTAGCCTCTCGGCCTCGCGCACGGCCTTGACCGCATCGGGGGCATAGCCGGCAGCGCCGATGTAGTCGGCAAACTCGCGGCTAAGCGGCGCGCCGCCGACCATCACCTGTACGTGCCCCGATAGGCCGGCTTCGGCCAGGGCCTTGACCACCCGTCCCATGTTGGGCATCGTGGTAGTGAGCAAGGCCGACATGGCTACGATGTCTGCCTTTGTCTCCATCGCCTTCTGCACGAAAGCCTGAGGCGGCTGGTCTATGCCGATGTCATACACCGCGAAACCGGCTGCCTCCAAAAGCGTCTTCACGATGTTCTTCCCGATGTCATGCAAGTCGCCCTGCACCGTGCCGATCACGACCGTCCCCTTGCGCTCGCTCGTGCCTCTCCCTTGCAAGAGTGGCCGCAGCACCGTCATGCCTTCAGTCATGGTATGCCCGGCCATCACCAGTTCGGGCAGGAAACAGGCCCCCGTCTCGTACATGCGACCGATTTCCGCCATCCCCTCGGCCAGGCCAGCCGTGACCACCGCATAAGGTTCTACACCGGCCGCCAAAGCAGCACGGATGGCGGACTTCAGTCCCTCATCGTCAAAGGCGATCAGGCGACGTTGCACCTCCGCGAGGGCCGCTTGTTGTTCGGCAGAGAACGGCATCTGTGCCGTTGACGGCGCTTTCGCTATGCGGCTCCGTGGTGGGGCGGTAATTTCAGAAGTTCCGGTGGGCTCTCCGGCCAACCGACGGCGGATGCATTCCCGCACGACCTTGGCGAGCCGGTTTGCCGTTTCATACGGATCCCACTCTACCGGCACGTAACCGCCGGTGTTATCCATCGCCATCGTATCCAACACAAACGGTTGGACGATGATGCCTCGGAAATCCTCAACACCTGCGAAGAGGTTTCCATAGTAGCCCTCTATGTCAAGCGGGGCCGAATCCTGGATCCAGAGCGCCATCCGCCCGCACAGGCTCTTCTGCAAGGTCGTGAAGGCCGTGAAGTTGCCCATGGGTGAATTGCTGACCGCCCGCAAACCCTTGATCTTGAGAAGGTTTCCGATCTGATGGACGCCATTGCCGCAGAAGTGCGTTTGTCCACCGCCAAAAGCCCGGTGGATCCGCGAGACGCAGGGCACTACAAACTCCTCATAGAGGCGGGCATCCACCAGCACCAGGTCGTCGTCCGATTCCCAAACGCCGATCCCTTTAGGCGACCATACCCCCTGTAGGCCGTTGCTCGCATCCAGCGGCTCGCCAATACGTTCTTTCTGCACCTTGACCCACTCAATGAAAGCCGTAGTTACCAGGTCAAACAGATCGTGTATCGCCTTTGGCTCGCGATACATCCATTGGTACAATTGTGCCTGCCCACACATCTGGCCGATGGTATCCAGCGGCCCTTGCATGTCGGTCAGGCCGACCGGCAGGTCGCTATAGGCCAATGCGTAGTCAATAGCATCCAACACGCGTGGCATCCAACCATCTCGCCCGGGGTCGGGGAGTCGCAAATGCGCGATATCGGCCACTGACTTCAGGCATGGCCCGGTCGCCGCCGGATCGTTGCCTGGGCCGGGCGGGATCGCGATCTCGCAACCGAAGGCCGAGGCCAGAACGGCGGTGCCGAACCAGGGCATGAAGTAGGGCACAAAATCGTCGTCCACACGAGCGAGATGAGCTTCGTAGCCCTTTTCCTGATAGGCAACCATGCTGGCCGGATTTGTAAAGTAGTCTTCCGGCACCGCCCGCCCCGCGAAGGCGAAATAGCCCGGGGTCAAGGCCAGCACAGGCACATCTTCGTGCGAGGTAACCGGTTCCAGCTTACAGGCATGCTCAATCTTGGCGCGCCGCTTGCTCAGGTCATATCCTCGCCAGTGCGTCGGCTGCTGCATCGCCTCATTCTCCTTTCCTTTACTGCCAATAGCCACGCCTGATCGCCTCGTGTAGATAGCGTTCCGGGTCTTCGACCACCCGGCGCATCAAGTCGGCATAGTATCGGTAGCGCGCGAGGGAGACATCCGGCGGCACCAGATGATCAACCTGCGGGAAATAGCCTCCCTGCATACACAACCACGGCACCTTAGAGAGCACCTCTCGCTCTATGGCCTCCGGCCCCTGAGCCAGAGCCCGCTTATCAATGCCACCTTGGATCACCAGGCTCCTGCCATATTGCCGACGGGTCGCCACAGGATCGCAACCGGCAGCAATTTCAAAGGGGCGCAGGCCGGTCACACCCGCCTCCAACCAGAGCGGAATGAGGACGTCGTTATTGCCATCACTATCTACGATGATGATGTCCACCCCATGCGTGTGGAGCATATCGGTCACCCGCTTGAGGGGCCCCAACATGAACCGGCGATATGTTTTGGGAGAACAGAGCGGCCCTGCCCTCCCCGCCATATCTTCCCAGATATAGGCGAAATCGCAGGGGACTTCTTTCAGAATGGGCTCCACGATCTCTATCACAAAGTCGGCGATGTGGTTGCACATCTCGTGGATCAAAGCCGGATCGTCGTACAGCATCAACGAGATGCGTTCCACGCCCATGAAACTGCGCGGCCAGCCGTAGAACGACCCGCACCAGATGCCCAGGGGTTCGTTGCGTTCTTGGGCAGACTTCACAAAATCGTCCCAGGCGGCACCCTCAGGTCGCCTGCCCGGTATTCTGGCATTGAGTCGCGGCTTGATCACCTCCTCCCAGTCGCGCCGGTCTTTCATCGGATATTCAATCCACTGAGGCATGGAGCGCAATGGGTCATCCCGGAACAACCTCAGGGTATTCCCCTCCTCATCGCGCACGATGATGTGTTCGCCGGTTTCCAATAGCACCTGCCGCTCTAAGGGGGGATGCAGATGCGGTCCGTAAGGCCCTTGCATCTGGAGCGGTACACCCAGTTCCCGGTCGGTCTGGAAATAGGTTGGCAGGTCGGCATCAGGCGGCAAGCCCTCTTTTTGCCAACGCGCCAGCGTAGCCTCCCAGACCCAGGGCGGTAACAAAAAGGTGCGATCCGGCTGGCCGAACCCGGCCGTCGCCAGGTAACGCTCGCGGGGAGTCATCGCCATGGTTCAGTTATCCTTTCCGCGCAGGCACCGGGGCTAGATGCGTTGATAACGCAAGAGGAGGCTTCCGGGCGCTGTGGGAATCGTGATAGGTAGGTGTGCCAGTTCTGTGCCCGACATGCGCTGACCAGGCTCCACCGTGTAGCCGGGGCTCAGGCTGACCTCATATTGGGCACTGGGGTCAATCTGTTTGAGGGCAACTTCCATAGTTGGAAATGGGCTGCGGTGGCGACGAAGGAATACCGCCACGCCAGCGTTTAGGTCGGCACGATGCAGTTGCCAGGCGCACCAATCGTGATACGAGATGGTAAGCGGAAGCAGATGATGGAAGTCGCCCAAGAAGAAAGGACGGATGCTGCGCCACTCTGCTATCGCCGCGCGCGCGGCCTCTATGGGGAAATCGTCGTCCAACAGCGTCTTGCCTTTTGCCATCACTTCCAAGGGCCTGACTATGGTCTGCACATCATCCGGGGGAAAATACTGATGGTCAATGTGGAAGCCGAAGCAAAAGCCACCGATGATCTCGCTGCGCGTGCCGTAAGGTGTAAAGTTCCAGACGCCGCCACCAAATAAGGGCACCCAGCGCGCCAAGCCAGCATTGATGCACTGGTCGCCTACGTGGAGCCCCAGGCCCGTCTGTAAGCCGATAGTGTCGTGGAAGTCGCTCGGCCAGAGGGGTAACGAACGCGAGAGGGTCTCCAGGTCAATTCGTCGCCCGCCGCTGGCGCAGTTGTCAATCCAGATATGGGGGTGGCGGCGCAGCAAATCGTCCCACAGTTGATAGAACCCCTCAATGTAGCGAATCTCGGTCATGCCGATCCGGTCGGGCGCATCCGCCGCCTGCCAATAGGGGAGAGGGTCAAAGTTGAAATCCTGACGATAGATGTCAACCCCGTGCTCTGTGATGGCCGCCGAGAGCATATCCGTCAGATATTGCCGCGCTTCAGGAATCCCCAGGTTGAAGAGAAGGTTATCCGGGTTGCTATCAATGGCGATCAGATACTCCGGGTGTTCTCTGTGGATCAAGGAACCGGGGCGGACGCGTTCCGGCTCAAACCAGAGGACGAACTTCAGGTCGGCGGCGTGTACCGCGTCGCTGATAGGTCGCAGGCCGCGAGGGAATTTCTTGCGGTTGACCGTCCAGGTGCCAACCTCCTGCCACCACTCCCCTTGCCCGCCATACCAACAGGCATCAATCCAATGCACCTCGGCGCCGACGGCTGCTACCTTGGGGAGGGCTTTCATCTCGCATTCCTCACCGGCGTTGTTGGTCAGGTAGAAATACATTTGTAGGAATTGGCCGGTGGGGGGAAGCACCAGTTCGCCGTGCAGGCGAGGCAAATAGTGGGCAAGGAGCAACCGGCGCAGCAGGTTGTTGCCCGTCTCCATGTCATCCCCCTCCCATTCCAGCAGCAAGATGCGAGGGGTTCGTACCTTTTCGCCGGGTCGCAATCGCAGGTGGGTGCGCTCCATGCCGGCAGTCAGATGAAGCGACTGCTCAGCGCGCTCAAATACGGCGGCCCATTGCCCAGACCAACCTATCGCCAGCACCAGGCCCCCGTTTTCGCCCTGAATATTCATGAACGGGCAGACGCCGTTAGACGAGCGTCCGCCAACAGGAGATAAGGTTTTCCGCACACCTGGGCGCAACTCAGTTTGCTGCGGAAGCCAATCATCCATCTGACACAGGCTGCCGTTGGCATGGTGTAGGCGTATTCGCTCGCGCGGCGCAACGGGTATGGTCACATCCAGGGCAAGGATATCCTCAATGATAGGGGTGTCGGTCGCGCCGAGATTCTCAAATTCAACAACCCACTCCATAGCAGGGAACGCCGCAAAACGGCGGATCGTCACCACAACCCGCAGGCCGGTGGCGGGATCCAGGTATGCCTGTTGCATGACGCTCGTCCCCTCTTTCACCGTTGCGGGCGCGGTGATGGCCTCTGTCGGTAGTATCTCACTGCGCCAAGTCGGCAGGAAGTCCTGCGAGGGCATCCCATTGTAACGAAACGAGAAACGAGGCAAGCCGATGGAAGTTAGTTGCGACTGCATTGTGAAGATTTTCTCCTCTCCGGGGTATTGACAACTCAGCCGCAATGTGGTAAGATGTTAACAGTTTACCACACCTAAGCCCTTTTGTAAAGAGGTAATTTCCTCTCCCCTCACAACGCTCCAACAAATCACGTCCTTAAGGAGGTGACCGCCGAACTTGAGGCAACTGGGACCTCGGCACCCAAGAAGCGGTGGCATCTTGGGCAGGGAAGCAACATGGTTTCCCCGCCAAAGTGGCCCTCAGAATGGAGGCCCTCGCATTTTCTCGACAGGTCATAACGAACGAAGGAAGGAGCAAGACCCGTGGAACAGAATCGCTTGAGCCGCCGGACATTCCTTCGGCTCGCCGGCACCGGCGTGGCGGCGTCGTTCCTGGCAGCCTGTGCCGGTGCGACCACCGCGCCCACGCCAACGACGGCACCGGCTAAGCCTGCCGCCGAGGCCACAAAACCGGCCCCCGCTGCTGCTACCGGTGGCAAAGAGTTCGTGCTGTGGGGCCTAGAGTATGATCCCCATGTGGATCGCTATCACGCCCTGGCCGATGCCTTTGAGAAGAAGACGGGCTACAAAGCCAATATCCAGCCGCAGGCCTGGCCCTTGGAAACCAAGCTGCTGGCAGCCATCACTGCCGGCACCCAGCCGGATGTGGTCTGTGTGATGGGCATCGTCTCCGTGCCACTATTCCAGCAAAAGGCCGTGATAGAGATGGACGACGTCGTCTATAAGGACGCCGGCGTCGATCCCCTCAAGTTCTTTTACCCCGAAGCCATTCAGGCCTACACCTGGAAAGGGCACTACATGGGCGTGCCTTTGGAGAGCAACCAAGTCTCCCAATCGGTCGGCACCCGTTATGACTTCCTGGACGAGATCGGCGACAAGGCCTGGGCCTTGTGGCCTGGCGGCCAGAACGTGAAGTCCGAACCTGCTGGCTTTGAGAGCTACGAGCAGATGTGGGCGCTGGCCGAGATGCTGCAGAAGAAGGAAGGCGGTACCGTTACCCGCTGGGGCATGTCCAGCCAGGGCTGGGACCTCGGCCAGTTCTTTAGCCTTATGTACGACCTCGGCCAACACCCGTGGGATTCGGAAAATAAAAGGTTCGTCATTGACAGCGAGATAGGCGTAAAAGCGATGCAGTACTACGCCGAGACGCCGGTCAAGAGAGGCATTGAGACGCAACTGGACGACCACCACATGAACTCACTGTTTGCCGGCAAGGTCGCCGTTGCCAAGGGCAACACCGCCCTGGCCCCTGAAGGGGCGAAACTGACGCTAACGGACGGGACGCCGATGAAGGTTGAGTCGGTGATGTCGCCCTCTGCCGTACCGGGCCAGGAGCCGAAATTCGTCGGCGAGGGCGGCTGGGGCTTTGAGATCCCAAGCCGCGCTAAGAATATGACGGCTGCCCTGGAATTTGCCAAGTGGATGTGTACCCGGGAGGGCCAGGTCATCTACGCGCAGATCTACGGAGGCGTGGTTCCTTCTACGCCCGTAGTGCTTGACGACCCGATCTACCAGGGTGAAGACATCGTCAAGAAAAGTCGCCGTCGCGCTATTGCATCCTTGAAGAATACGGTGTATTATGGCAATGAGTGGGGTCTGAACCGCACCGGAGCCGATGTGCCGTTCACAGAGGTCCGCCAGGGCGTGAAGACAGCCGCGGAGGCCGTTAAGGACCTGCAGCAGATTCTAACGGAAAACTACAAGCAGTGGAAGGAGAGCACCGGCGGGGCCTAAGGTCATCCTGACGCGATCTCACCGAGCGCGTATGGCGGGTGCTGTGGCCCATCGGCTAGGGTACAGCACCCGCTACCCCTATCGTTAGGAGAGTGCTATGACCACTAAGACCGCTCTGAGCAAACCGTCGTCCGCGTCCCGAGGGAGAGTGGGAGCCGGCATCGTCAAGGCCCTACACAGACCACAGTTCTGGTTCGGCCTCATCGTTCTGGGGCCCATACTCGTCTGGTACGCCTGGTTCGCCCTCGGCCCTCTGGTGCGCGCCTTCTGGATGGCGACGGTGCAGTACAACCTGATGGATCCGAGTGCCAGCCCCTTCGTCGGCTTGAAGAACTTCCAACAGGTCTTCAGTTATCCCCTATTCTGGATTGCCGTCCGTCGGACGATCACCTTCTCCATTCTGGTCTATCTCGGAACCTTACCCCTGGCGTTATTTGTATCCTTATGCCTGGTTTCGGTGACGCGAGGGCGAGGCTTCTACCAGTTTGTCCTTTACCTGCCGGTGGTCGTATCATATGTCGCCATTGCGCTGCTGTTCCGTATGCTGATGGACCCGCAGACCGGCCAGTTCAACCAAATTTTGTCGTCTCTCGGTTTGCCCACGAGCAAATGGATCACCGGGCCCAACTCGGCGCTACCCTCCATCGCCCTCATTGATGTCTGGAAAGGGTTGGGGTTCCACGTCGTCATCATCACTGCCGGCCTTTTAGGCATCCCGGAGGAAATGTACGACGCGGCAAAAGTGGATGGCGCGGGCGCATGGCACCGCTTCCGCTACGTGACGTTCCCTCTCCTTGGTAACACGCTGCTGCTGGAATCGGTCATCATGGTCATGGGGACTCTACAGGCCTTTACCAATGCAGAAGTGATCGGTTGTGCCGGCAACTCCTGCCTCTGGATCAGCCGGTTGGTGTACCAAGAAGCCTTTACCAACATGCGCTTCGGCTTCGCTACTGCTTCGGCCTTCGTGTTGTTCGTCTTCATCCTTGTGTTGACCATCGTTCAGATCCGGTTCCTGAAACCAACCTGGCAATATTGAGTGCTGACAGTCATGAAAAGGAGGCACTAAACATGGCCAAAGCAGCCGTCCGTTCTAAGGTATCTATCCGTCCCATAATCTACGGCTCGGTTTTCCGTATCTTACCGCACATCGTGCTACTTATTCTGACTTTCACCTCGGTGATGCCCTTCCTGTGGATGTTCTTTGGCTCGTTCAAGAGTTATGTAGAACTTACCTCATCCAGAGCCCTCTTGCCCATCCAGTGGACCTTTGACAATTACGTGCAGATCACTCAGCGCGCGAATTTCTTGCGCGGCCTGTTTAACACAGCTTGGGTGGCAGTAGTAGTAACTTCGGCCACCATGCTGACCTCGGCGGCAGCCGGCTACGTGTTCGCCAAGTACCGCTTTTGGGGAAAAGAACAGCTCTTCACGGTGCTCCTCTCCACCATGATGGTGCCTTTTGCCGTTGTGCTCGTCCCACTCTACGTGACCATTGCCGACTTGAAACTGACGGATAAGATGCTTGGGATCGTCATCACCGGCCTCTGCTCCACCTTCGGCATCTTCATGATGCGGCAATTCATGGAATCCATTCCCAACGACCTCATTGACGCCGGGCGCATTGACGGTGCCGGGGAGTTCTGGATCTTCTCGCGGGTGATATTACCGTTGGCGAAGGCCCCTCTTTCGGCGCTGGCGGTGTTCACTTTCCTGGGGAGTTGGGACAGTTTTCTGTGGCCGCTGGTGGTGTTGACCAGCCCCGGAAATCGCACTTTGCCCTTGGTTCTGGCAGGGCTACGTAGCCTTTGGTGGTCGCGCTACGAGATATATGCCGCTGGTTCCGTGCTCACGGTCCTGCCCGTCATGTTACTCTATGCTGTCGCTTCCAAGCAGTTCGTGCGCGGCATCGCCATGACCGGACTCAAGCTCTGACGGAGCAGCATAGGAACGCAAGGTGAGCATAAACTTTGACAGAATCACGCGATGGTGCTAAATTTCAGTTCTGGTTCTGTGCCATACACGCAGTAACGCTGAGGAATACACATGCCCGATGACACTAATCCCGTAAAGGAAACGTTCAGAAACTGCGTGCAGGTGGGAGCGGTGGTCAAGGATCTGGACCAAAGCATCAAGGTTCTGACGCAGGTGTTCGGAATTGGGCCATTCAGGGTAATCGATTGGCCGCCGGCAGGACGCACCGACATAGAGAGGTTTTATTACGGTGAACCTGCCGATTTTACGGCACGAATGGCCTTCACCGAGATCGGTTCGATCGAACTTGAGCTGATACAGCCTGTCGAAGGGCAGAGCATCTGGGCCGATTTCCTTCGCGAACATGGACCGGGCATACATCACATCCGTTTCAACACCTACGACATGGAATCCGTAATAGAATACCTGACGCAGAACGGAATCGGTGTGGCGCAGATGGGTTCCGGCATCCGCCCCGGCACGATGTGGGCAAATCTTGACACGCAAAACCTCATCGGCTTCACGATTGAAGTGATGAAGGCGTTGCCCGGCACCGATGGTCGCACCCCACAGATCGTTGACGGGAAGGTGCTGACCTGAGATGGAAACGCTGGACCTGGCCCTGCCGTTAAACCGCACCCTGAGCGAGCAAGTAGCTAATGAGCTACGCGAGGCCATTGTGCGCGGGCGCCTCCGGCCCGGGCAGCACATCGTTGAAAGAGAGATTGCCCAGGCCATGCGGCTGAGCCGCGGCCCCGTCCGTGATGCGTTCAGGATTCTGGAGAACGAGGGCCTGGTGGTTCGGTATGCACACCGGGGGACCTTTGTGACCGGCATGCAAGCGCGCGATGCGGAAGAGATCTATAGCCTGCGCGAACCTCTAGAGGTCCTTGCGGTGGACTACGCCATCAAGTACGCCACAGATGAGCAATTCGACGAACTGGACGCCATCGTGGACAAGATGGCAGAGCTGAGCAAGACCCCCTATTCGCAAGCGGAAGCAACCGACCTGGACATCCAGTTTCACGACATGGTCTATCGCATTTCGGGTCACAAACGTCTCCAGGCAGTCTGGGCAGCACTGCGCGGCCAGGTGAGACTTCTGGTCATAACGCACCGCACGTTGGACCCCGCCGACTTTCGGGAGAGAGGGATAGAATACCATCGTCGTTTTGTGGACTGCTTGCGCAGCAGAGACAGACAAGCGGCGCACGAAATGGTCCACGAACACCTCACCATGTCGTTCACTTCCGTCATGAAAGCCATCCAGGCAACCGAGGCCACGCTGGATAAGGCACGATCCGACCATCACCACCCTGCCAGCGCTGGCTGATAGATGATGGCTACCGCCTATTGCAAATTCCCCTTGCTGTACCCCTGCCAATAGTAACAAAGGAGGGAAGACCGTGTCCACGGTTATCCGTCCATCGCGATACAAAGACCAGAGTGCCATCACCATTGAATCCGAACTGATGGCGGCCCAATTTCTGCCTGCGATCGGGGCCAATCTCTGCTCGCTGGTCTATAAGCCACACCCCTTGGAACTTCTTGTTCAACGGAGCGGCACACAGTATAGGATTGCCTCCTATGCCGGTGATTACGTTGCTCAGGGCGAATGTGCGGGAATGGACGATATGTTTCCCACCATTGACCGCTGTTTCTACGAGGGCTATCCCTGGCAGGGAACCCCTCTCCCTGATCATGGGGAAGTGTGGAGCATCCCTTGGGATTGTGATGACGATGGCAACCGCGCACACTTCGCCACCTATGGTGTTCGTCTGCCGTACAGGCTGGAGAAATGGGTCAACTTTGCAGATGCCGGCACGTTACACATCGCCTATCGTCTGACCAACCTGTCGGCATTTGCCATGGATTTCCTATGGGCCGCCCATCCGATGTTCGTGCTGGAAGAGGGAGCAGAGTTAATGCTTCCCGATGGCGTGACCCGCATCGTCACTACGTTTTCTCCCACCGGCAGTCTGGGGAGATACGGCGACGAGTTTGCCTGGCCTGTGGCCGAATTGCCGTCCGGCAAGCAACGTGATCTGCGGCACATCCAACCGAAAGCGGCCAAAGATGTCGCCAAATATTACGTGAAAGGGCGGCTCACGCAAGGCTGGTGCGCGTTGACCTACCCGGTAAGTAACCTGGTGCTGACCCTCTCCTTTCCGGTGGAGCAGGTGCCTTATCTGGGTATCTTGCCCAACGAGGGTGGCTGGCAGGACCTTTACAACATCTTCCTGGAACCTGCCACTGCCAGTTTTGATCGTCTTGATGTAGCCCGATTGCAGGGCGAATGCTCTACGGTCGCGGCACGCGGCACGTACGAGTGGTATCTGGACATCCGGGTCTCTCCACGATAGGTTTTTCCCCCAGAGAAAGGAAAAGCAGAGGTGAACAAAGCAGACGTAGCCACCGGGCGACCGGCGAACATCGCGGTGCAGTTCTATGAGCGAGAAGGAGACCGGGCAGCGCGTTACGTCTCTGAGACTACCGTGCGCGAGGAGGTCTTGCACCACGGACGCCTGATCACGCTCTATTGGTCGGCTGTCGGCGAAGTGCTCCGCGAGGTGGGGCCCGGTCGCGGCAAGCAAGACCTGGCGTTAGACCCGGTGATCTATCGGGTTGAGGCGTTTGAACTGGAAATAGATGGGCAATTGCTTCACAACCGCTGGCAGTGGGCGAATGCTTATGAGCGACCGGGGGCACGACCGGGCACCCTGGAAGCCGTGGTGGAACTGCGGCACGCGGTCCGGCCAGTGGCAGTGAGGGTTGTGACCCGCCTGGACGGCACCCCCATTCTGGCCCGCTGGTTGGAGATCACGAATACCGGCACAGCGCCTGCGGCCCTCGCGCGCGTCTCTCCGTGCGCCGGCCTGCTGTGGTACAGCCCGAACTGGTATGGAGTGTTACCTGAGTATAAGCCGGCCTTCAGCATTGCCTATGACCGGGCGCGGCAGTGGGGCCCGGAGGGTGACTTTGTCTGGAGTGCCCTGCCGGAGGAAGGCCTGCGCATTGAACGCACGCACGACAAGAACTATGGCGGGCCAAGCTTCATACTGCGCAACGAGATTACCGGCGAGCTCTTCTTCATAGCCTTGGCCTGGTCCGGCAATTGGGCCGCCGAATTCATCCCCACGCCGGATGGCCTTCTCTCCTTCCGTCTTGGCCCATTTGCGCCGGCACCTCTGCGCGTGATTGCCCCAGGCGAGACGGTCAACAGCCCCGAGGTACACATCGGCTCCTTGCACCGCGATTATGACGCGGCCGTGCAGGCCTGGCACCGCCACATGCGCGCATCGGTAGTTCCCCCGCGCCCGCCCGGCAAAGAGATGTACGCCATTGCCGGTCATGTCGTTGAGTTCCCCGGCGAGTGGATCCTCCGCGAGATAGACATTGCAAAGGAGATGGGCGTTCAGGCTTTCATGGTTGACGCGGGCTGGTATGGTGATGTGTTTGGGGGCTGGACCGAACGCCGTGGCGATTGGTGGGAGGGCGATTGGCTGCCCGGTGGCCTGGCCGGTATCCGTGAGTATGCCCACAGGCAGGGGTTGCTGTTTGGCCTGTGGATGGAACCGGAGGCCGCCGGCCCGCTGAGCAAGATCGCTCAAGAACACCCCGACTGGCTGTTGCAGACCGATGACGGACGGTGGCCGGGCAATACCCGCGTGCTTAACCTGGGACGGCCCGACGTGGCGCAATATTTTGAGAACGAAGTCTTGCGTGTCATTCGCGACCACCGGCTTGATTTCTTCAAGATTGACTATAACGTACGTGTGCACGAGGGCGGAGAAAACCTGCGCGATGGATATTTGGAGAACGAAGGGTGGCGGCACATGGAGGTGATCTACGGCACCTTTGACCGCGTGCGCCGAGAGATGCCGGAGGTCGCCCTGGAGAATTGCGCCGGAGGCGGCGGACGCCTTGACTTAGGCATGATGAGCCGTTTCCACTACTCTTGCGAATCGGATTTTTCCTCTTTCCCTCTGAGCATCCGCGCGATCAACGGTTTGACGCATTTCGCGCCCCCAGAAGCGCTCTGCTACTACCATAACCACCTGTACCATGCCCACCAGATGGCAGACCTGGATACGCACCTGAGGGTAACGCTATTCGCCACTACGATCTTTGTCGGCTTCGGGGCACAGAACGCCGACCGCACGACACCTTACTTTATGAAGACCAAGCGTTACATTCAATTGGCGAAGGATTTCTGCTATCCGCTCATCGCCAATGGCGCGGTAGTCTATCATCACACACCGGGCATCGGCGTGCTGTCCGCGACGCCATGGTGCGTGCTTGAATATGCCGCTCCAGATCGCAGTCGCGGCTACTGCGGCGTCTTCTCTATCAACCGGAATGACGCCGGCGGTAGCGAGGGCGAATACGTCCTTCGCCTGCGAGGCATTGACCGTTCGCGCGACTACGAGGTCAGGCTGGACAACAACGGGGAGGTTTTCCGCGTCTCGGGCCGTGAACTGGCGGATATGGGATTACCCATCCGGCTTGACGGCAGCATGTTGTCGGAGTTGGTGCTCTACACAGCGGTATCATGAGCGACTACTTGCGCGCGCTGGGTAAATTCAGCCGCAATGCCCGGCTTTACCTGGTGAGCGCAGGGTTGATGGGTTTTACCGTCTTTGGCGGTATCTACTCCCTGCTGCGCGGCCTTTTTCTATTGCGCCTGGGGTACGGCCCCGACTTCATCGGCCTCGCCTCGGCCATTGCGCTGGCGGGTTGGGCGCTGGCCAGCCTACCGGCGGGTACTATCTGCCAACGGCTGGGGAGTCGCCGTAGCATGATCCTCGGCCTCGGCCTTGCCAGCCTCGCTTATCTTCTTTGGCCTTTTGCCCTGTGGATTCCGCCTTCCTGGCGCCCGGCCTGGTTGATCCTGACCTACCTTTTCAGCGACCTCACCATCGCTTTGTACGATGTTGGCGCCGGGCCGTTCCTGATGAATGCCACCACATCGGAAGAGCGGAGCCACGTCTTCTCGGTGCAGGCTGCGCTCTGGCCGGTCGCCGGTTTTGCGGGTAGCCTGATCGGCGGCCTTCTTCCGGGCCTTTTCGCCGGTTTCCTGCGTACAACCACACAAAACCCTGCAACCTTTGCTTACCCGCTCATGCTGGCAGCCGCCAGCCTCGGCATCGGCGTTCTGGCATTATACGCTTCACACGAGAGTCATCCCTATGCCGAACCGGCGCAAGAAGGTGTCACCTCCACCCTACCCCGAATGGTGATATCACCCCTTCCTATCATGGCATTCATAGGCACGGTTATCTTTCTGGGCGGCATCGGAGAGGGTGCTGCCCGCACTTTCTTCAACGTTTACCTGGACGCCGGTCTGCGCACACCCACCGCTACTATCGGGACCTTGGCGGCCATCGGTCAGTTATTGGCCGCGCCCGCCGCTTTAGCCATGCCGCTGTTCGCCGGACGCTGGGGGCATCGCCGCGTATGTCACTGGGGGATGTATGGCATGGCCCTTAGCCTGTTGCCTCTGGCATTCATATCCCACTGGAGCGCCGCAGGCCTCGGCTACATGCTGATGATGGCCTTAGTATCGCTCACACGGCCTGCCCTATCGGTTTATGTCATGGAGAATATCCCGGCTTCCTGGCGCGCTACCGCCTCCGCCGTCTCTACCATGAGCATCGGGCTGTGTTGGTCGGCCATCTCGCTGGGTGGCGGCTACATGATCACGGCTTTAGGCTATCCGTCGTTCTTTTTCGTCAGCGCGGTCCTCACCGGTGTTGGGGCCATACTCTTTGGGCTGCGGCAGCTCGGGGCCGCCAGGCCAGGCGCAGTGCCGGCCATGCCTTCCTGACACAATGCTTCGTGATGATCAGCCGCACGTCGCCACATCTAAACCTACGCCCTGGCTGCCGCCAACTGCACACGGGTGAAATGCAGCCTTTCTACGGCTGCCTTCGCCGCGTGGCGCATCAGGGCATAGCCCACGTCGCGGTTCCCGTCGCATAGCGCGCGCAATGCCGTAGCATCTATCTTGAGAACACGGCAGGGAGTGGCCGCGCGGGCCGTAGAGGTCAATCGGTAGGGCTCAATGAGCGCGGAGATCCCAAACGGTTCGCCGGGGTTAATCTCACCCACCAGAAACTCCCTGCGCGGCTGCGAGCCGTATTCCACCTCTGCTGTATAGTAGAGGTCCACACATCCTTCCAACAGCAAGTGGAAGGTGTCGGCGGGTTGATTCTCGCGGAAAATGACTTCCCCGCGCTCATAGGAGACCTCTTCGGCGAGCATTGCGATCGCCTTCTGGCACGCGTCGTCTAGAAAAGCAAAGAAGGGATAACGGCGTAGCAGTTCGGGCGATACCATAGGCTTCCTCCTCAGTCCTTGTTCAGCGACTCTATTGCTGCACTCCAGACCAGGTAAAGAAGGGATAGAGATCTCACACCGTTATGCTGACGCCGCCTCTGCTACTTCCACCGACGCACGCCCATCACCGATGTTGAGGAGCAACAATCCTTCTATTTGCGCCAGAATCTGCTCGTTGTTGAAATGCGCGCCGCTGATGGCACCTGCCGGGCAGGCCGCCACGCAGGTGCCACAGCCCTGGCAGAGGGCCGGCATGACCTCGGAGACGCCCCTGTCCTC
>FWPU01002920.1_pt1 | contig 44715 bp, 41 predicted proteins | sample 2228361 | NCBI WGS metagenome assembly FWPU01 (sample SAMEA103939777, study PRJEB20133) | metagenome
TTGTGGACAAGGATTTCTTCCGCAGGGTGCTTTCCTTCGCCCTGGAGCACCAGATCCTGGTGGTGCACGATTTTGCCTATGCGGACCTCTGCTTTGACGGCTACCGGGCCCCCAGTCTTTTTGAAATCCCTGAAGCCCGCTCCATCGGGGTCGAACTCTTCTCCATGTCCAAGAGCTACAACATGCCGGGATGGCGGATCGGGTTCGTGGTGGGCAATGCCCAGATGGTGGGGGCTCTGGCCAGACTGAAGAGTTATTTCGACTACGGCATCTTCCAGCCGATTCAGATCGCGGCCATCATCGCACTGAACGGCCCCCAGGAGTGCGTGCAGACGATCGTGGATTTGTATCGCAGCCGTCGGGACGCGCTCGTGGATGGACTTTGCCGAGCGGGGTGGCCGATCGAGAAACCCAAGGCCACCATGTTCGTGTGGGCCAAGATTCCGGAACCCTTCCGCTCCATGGGATCTCTCGAATTCGCCAAGCTGCTTCTCCGGGAGGCCAAGGTCGCCGTCTCGCCCGGCATCGGGTTCGGGCAGTACGGAGAAGGTTACGTTCGGTTTGCTCTGGTCGAGAACGAGCAGAGGATCCAGCAGGCGATCCGGGGGATCCGCCATGTCCTGCAGAGTCCTGGCCGCGAGACTCCCTGAAGGGAAAGGAGAAGACCGGTGGATGCGGTTCAGGTGGGTTTGGTGGGCCTGGGAACGGTGGGCACGGGTCTGGCCCGAATCCTGACCGAGCAGGCGGCCAGGATCGAAAGAAGGGCGGGGATCCCCATCCGGCTCAAGAGGATTGCGGATCTCGACTGGAAGCGGGATCGGGGAGTGGATCTGCGGGGGATCGCCCTGAGCGACGACGCGAAGGATATCCTCGAAGATCCGGAAATCACCGTCATGGTGGAGCTCATCGGGGGGATCGAACCCGCCCGCACGCTCCTCCTGGAGGCCATGGCCCGGAAGAAGCATGTGGTCACGGCGAACAAGGCCCTGCTGGCCTCTCATGGCCCGGAGTTGTTTCACATGGCCTCCGAGGCCGGGGTGGAGATCGGCTTCGAGGCATCGGTGGCCGGCGGGATCCCCATCATTCGGTGTATCCGGGACGGCCTGGCCGGGGATCAGATTCTCTCCCTGACCGGAATCATCAACGGAACCGCGAACTACATCCTCTCCACCATGACGGAACAGGGTCGGGGATTTTCGGAATGCCTCAAACAGGCCCAGGAACTTGGCTTTGCCGAGGCAAACCCGAGCCTGGATGTCGAAGGCCACGATACAGCCCACAAGCTCGCCATTCTGATCGCGCTGGCATACGGGGTCCATCTTTCTCCGGAGGAGATCTACACCGAGGGAATCCAGGAGATCGACGCCATGGACATCCTCCACGCCGGCGAGCTCGGGTACCGGATCAAGCTGCTGGCCATCGCCAAGGACCTTGGGGGCGCCCTGGAAGCCCGCGTCCATCCCACCATGGTGCCCGTGGCCCATCCCCTGGCTTCTGTGGGCCATGCCTTCAACGCGATCTATCTGAACGGCATGTCGGTGGGGCCTGTCATGTTCTACGGCAAAGGCGCGGGCATGATGCCGACGGCGGGTGCCGTTGCCAGCGACCTCATCGAAATCGGCAGGAACCAGAGGCTCGGCGTCCGGCGGAGAGTGCCCCCTCTGGGCTTTTGCGGCGAGAGTCCGGAAAAGGCGGTCGTAAAACCCATGGAAGATCTCACGACGAGGTACTACATCCGGTTTCCGGTTGTGGACCGTCCTGGCGTTCTCTCCAGGATCGCAGGCGCCCTGGGAGCCAGCGGCATTTCCATCCATTCGGTCATCCAGCATGGAAGGCGTAGCGCGGGCCCGGTGCACATCATCATGCTCACCCACGAGGCACGGGAGGCGAGCCTCCGAAGAGCCATGGCATCGATCAACCGGATGGAGGAGGTTTTGGGAAGAACCCTGTTTATCCGGATCGAGGAGGCCGTGGACGGCTTTTAGGCCTTTCGGCCCAGAGGAACTGCCGGCGCCATGTATGACTGCGTCATTGTCGGAGGGAGCCTGCCCGGTCTGGCCCTGGGGGCGATGCTCGCTCGGCAGGGAAAGCGAGTCCTGCTGCTCGAGCGGAAAAGCGTCGTAGGTGGACGGGTCGCGCCCTGGCACCGGGAAGGCTTCTCGTCCTTGCCGGGAATCCCGAGAGTCCGATATGGGAACAAAGGCCCCTTCTACCGGGTCTGCCGCCGCCTTGGATGGGATCCTCCTCTGCTGTCTCTCAACCGCGCCTGGGTGGTCGGGGCCGACGGCGGAACGAGGCGGATCACGCTCGGCAGGCCGGGGCCCCTCCGGGGAGAGTTCCTGAGCGTTTGGGATCGGTTCTACGCGTGGAGGCTTCTTCGGAGCCTTGAGGGGGATCGTCTTGACGAACTGGACGAAATGAGCCTGGAGGAGTGGTTCGTCCGAAACAAGGTCCGTCCGAGTCTGCAGAAAATTCTCCGCCTTGTTGCCTGTGAGGCCACCCACTGCAGCGCACTGGATCTGATTTCAGCTGGAGAAACCCTGCGGGTCTTTCAAAAGGCCTATCGATTGGGCACGTATCTCGCCTATCCCCGCTGGGGGTGGCTGCCGGTCCTGGAGCGGCTTCTCGATGAGATTCGCAGGAACGGAGAGGTCCGTCTGCGGACGAGGGCCGAGAGCATCTCGGTCGAGCAGGGGAGGGCTGTGGGGGTGTATGTCGGGGGAGAGCGGGTCCGGGCCCGGTCGGTGGTGTGCGCCATTCCCTGCCAGCAGTTGTTTCGCATTCTGGACCCGGCCAAGACGACCCCTGAGTACGTGCGGCTCTGTTCCCAGGCAAAGCCCTCCATGGGGCTTGCGGTGGATTTCGCCTTGAGCCGCCGCGTCTCCCGTACCAAGGGGCTCTGGTTCTTCCTGGACCCGCCTGCCTACGGCGTCTTCCTGTCGAACCTGTGCCACCGCCACGCGCCTGTCGGAAAACAACTCGCTTCCTTCGTCTGCCCCTGCTCTCCCGAAGAAGCCAGACAGCCCGAGGTGATCCAGGCTCTCGAGGCCAAGATCGAGGAAAACATCCGCAAAGCTTGTCCGGCGGTCGAGCATGCGGTGGAATGGAAACGGGCACAGGTGGTCCGGATGCTCGACAGCGTGGCCGTTCGTGCAGACCAGCCCCGGCAGGACCGGCCGGGCTACCGGGTGCCTCAGGTCGAGAATCTGTACTTGGTGGGCGATTCCACGTGCGCTCCGGGCGTCTGCTGGGAAATCGAGTTTGAGGCAGCTTTGGCCTGCCTGGAGAGAATCGCGGCGTCGGAGGCTTAGAGCCTTGCAAAGGCCCCACCTGGCCGTGCTGGAAGTGACCGCCGTCTTTGCCGTGGTCATAGGCCTTTGCAAGGCCCTGGACGGCCTTCGCCACGTGCCTTGGATCGCTCGGCACGATCTCGTGGCTCTGGGGGCTGCGGCGCTTTTTCTCTACGTGCCTCTGGGGATGCTCAAGGCGACCGGGTCAAGGCCTGAGGAATTCGGGATCACGGCCCGCGGGCTGTGCGCCTCCTTCGGGACGGCTTTCGGCTTCGCTGTCCTTTCGCTGCCGGCTTTTGTTCTCCTGTTCAGCGCCTATCGGGCCCTGTGGCTTCAGGCGCCTGTGCGAATCGCCCTTCCTGATGGCTGGCCTCTGCTGTTGGCTTATCACCTGTTCTGCGTGGCCCTGCCCGAAGAGGTCTTCTACCGGGGCTATATCCAGTCCCGGCTCCACGGAGCCATGTCCGGGCGGATCCAGGTTTTTTCCACTCCCCTCGGATTCGGGTGGCTTTACGGGGCGTTTCTTTTCGCCCTGGGGCATTTCGTGATGGTCCAGAGACCCGAAAGGTGGGCCACCTTCCTGCCCGGGCTGGTCTTCGGGTGGTTGAGAGAGCGCACCGGGGGCATAGCGGCTCCGACCCTCTTTCACGCCCTCTGCAACGGAACGGTTCTGCTCGTGACCTGACCTTTACGGGACGGGGTCGCGAGGCTCGACGCGCAGCACGATCTGAAAGGTGATCCTCTGCCCGGAATCAGGCAGGCGGATTCGGACCGGGATCCGGATGGCGTGCTGGTCTTCTCGCTCGGGGGCTCCCACCTGGATGGACGCAGGAGGAAGGGGCTTCTCGACCGGCGTCTGGATGGACAGGTCGATCTGGGATGGATCGGCCCAGGAGGTTCTCGCAGGCTCGGGCGGCACCTCGGGGGCGGCCGGGTGTGTGCGTTTCTCCGAGGGGGGCCGGATAACCCTGAAAGACTTCTGCATCGGGGGCTGGAGGGGCGGAGACACCGGATCCCCGAGGTCCGGGATGGAATCCTCCCCTGCGGGCGGCGTGCACCCGTTGCTCGCCAGCTCCGACAAGGAAAAAGTCTTTTCGCCCTCGGGATGGAGGAACATGGCCGGCTCCTGGCCGCCGGAGTCCGCCGGCAAGGGCGTGACGGGTTCCGGCTGATCTGCCGCGATCGGGATCTGTCGGGTGTCCTGCAGGAATGCCGGAACCTCGTCCGTGCGGACTTCGCTGCGGGGCTCGGCTACGCGGAGAGCTGGCGAGACCTGGGCGCCGGCGGCGCGGACATGCCCCGGGGTCGGCGGCCTGCGAGTGTGGGGCTCGGGGCGCTCGAAGAGGTTCTGTTTGAGGTGGTCCGCCACCATGCGCGTGATCCGCGTCAGGGTCGTCACGATCCCTTCGCCCCGAATTGCGACGGCCTCGAAAAACGGAAGGCCTCGGGGATTGAGAAGCCGATTGAGTTCCTTGACCGAAAGCACATTGGGCAGATCCCGCTTGTTGTACTGGAACACGAGGGGCACTTCCGAGAGGGATTTCCCGATGGCCTTGAGGTTCTCCGCGAGATTCTTGAGGTTCTCGAGGTTTTCGTTCGCCATCTCCTTCTGGGAGTCGGCCACGAAGACCACGCCGTCGACTCCCTTGAGAACCATCCGCCGGGTTTCGTTGTAGAAAATCTGTCCGGGCACCGTGTAGACGTTGAACCGGAGCCGGTATCCCATGATTTCCCCGATCTGAACCGGCAGGAAATCGAAAAACAGCGTTCGATCCGTTTTGGTTTCCAGGGAGATGAGCTTTCCCCTCTTCTCCGGCTCGAGCTTCTTGTGGATCCACTCGAGGTTGGTTGTCTTGCCCGAAAGGCCGGGACCGTAATACACGATTTTGGCGCTCAGTTCGTTCTTTGCGTGGTTCAGTAAAGCCATGGGCCCCTCACTTGGCTGGAACGCCTGCCACGGGTTACAAGAGTCCTCTTGCGGCCAACGTCCTTCTGGCCCCGGCCGCGACTTGAGACGGCACGTCTTTGCTGCGCGCGATTCTGCGCAGGTCCCCATCCCGGATCGAGCCGAGGAGCTTCAAGGCGCTGGGCAGGGGCACTTTCGGATTCTGAACCAGGGCAAGCCGCACCGGGTATTTCTTGATCCACTCCTTCCTCCTCAGCAGTTCTGAAAGGATTTCCTCCGGCAGATTCCGGTCGCGGGCCATCTGAAGGACCTCCGGATCCGACAGACGCGGGTTCTGGAGAAGATTCGCCAGGACGACCTTGTTGGGGTCGCGACACAGGAGGGCGCGAACTTCCTTGTCCCCCGTCAGGGCGAGCCGGACCTTTTCGGGCAGAGGCAAGCTGGGGATTTTCTGGGACAGGGGCAGATCCTTTTCGGCTGCCTGGTGCATCCGTGTTCCTCTCGGTCTCTTGCAGGCCTCAGCGGACCGAGGCCCGGTCCGCCCCGCAAGCGGCGATGCCACCCGCCATTGCTTATACCATCGGCAGGGCTGGGCAAATACCTTATAGGGGGGGCAGACTATCTGCCTCTGGGCTGCTCAGGCCAGAGCACGCGGTGCAGGGGCACCTGGAGCCTGGCAGGAAGACGGTCGGCGAGCATCCAGGCGGCAAGGTCCCGTGGACTGAGGAACGGGTGGGCGGGACTGAGCAGGGTTTGGCCCGGGTGAGGCATGGGGTGGAGGCTCATGATTCCCTTTGCCCATTCATAGTCCTGACGATCCCGGAGGACGAACTTGACTTCGTCCCTTTCGCCAAGACGGCGGAGATTCTGGAAGTCCATCCGGTCCGTCATGCCGCTTCCGGGACACTTCAGGTCGAGAATCCGGATGCATCCCTCGGGCAGCATGCGGATATCCTGGCTCCCGTTGGTTTCGACGAGAACGGTATATCCCCGCCGGAGCAGAGCCGAGGCGAGGTCGGGGCACTCGGCTTGAAGCAGCGGCTCGCCCCCGGTGATTTCGACGAGTCGGACGCCGTACGCTGCGACGACCTCCAGAATCTCGCTCAGGGGAACAGAGCGGCCTTCGTCGTACGCATAGGTTGTGTCGCAGTAGGAGCATCTGAGATTGCAGCCTGTCAGGCGGACAAAGGCGCAGGGGAGGCCGGCGTGCGTTGATTCTCCTTGAAGGCTCAGGAAGATCTCGTTTACGCGAAGGGGCATTAGCGCTGTATGGCCCGGTGGGTGAACTCGTCGTCCGGGATCTCTTTGCCGAGCTCGACGTTTTCCAGCACGATCTCGGTCTTGTGGCCGGTCTTGACGTTTTGCATGGTGAAATGCAGAGGCAGGATTTCCTGTCCGACCGGGCCGACCCGAAGGACGTTCATCACTTTGTAAAGCTTCCCCTGCTTGTCGTAGAAATCGACCTTTTGGGGGATGAAATCCTCTTTGCGGATGCTCGAGACCAGCCTGCCGTATTCCGAGTCGCTTTCGGGCTTGGGCACGGACTCGATCACCCACACGGCATGCCCGTCGATCTGCTCCTCGGAGAGGATCCGGTGCTCGGCGTCGTCCACGTCCCGGCTCTCCATGTCTGCGTACGAGAAATCGCTGCCCATGAAACTTTGCCGTTTCTGCTCGCCTGCGATCCGTCGGATCTTTTTCAAGGCAGGCAGGTACAGGAAGACGTCGTTGGGCTTGGACTTGTGTTCCCACACCAGAAAGGCGGTCCCCTTCACGTCGGCGGGAGAAAGAAAGTACGCGACGCTCTTGTTTTCGCCGTCCGGGCCCTCCTTTCGCTTGGTCAGGATCTTGCGGACCCTCTGGTTGCCGTCCTGGCTGATGAGGGTCATGGTGATCTCGGAGACCGAGTTCTTGGGGAACTGCTTCTCCTGCGCTCGCAGGAGAATGTCTCTGGCCGAAAGAGCCTGGGTGGCCTCTTCGGAGCCGGCCGCGAGGGGGAACAGGGACAACCCCAGCAGGACGGTCGCAATCATCCCAAAAACCATGGCTCTGGTGTTCACGTAGGTCCCCTTCTTGAGGCTGTGTGGATGCGGTCCCAGCCGCCCCGCCGCGGGCAATCCGAATGTACGCTCGCGCGGAGCATCGCCTTGCCCGCCTATACCGATATACCGCTGCGGAACGATGTGTCAAGGCCCGCCATGGGGCCCGCCATGGGCTTCGCCCGCACGGGCGGGCCGAGGAGAGATCCTTGTGGTATTCGGGGCTTGTTTGTGGTAGTTGTAGACTCGCACAGGCTGAGGGTCCATGAAGGGGGGGCGCCTTGGCGCAGACGAAACGGGTCCGGATGCTCATTTCGGGTCGAGTGCAGGGCGTGTTTTTCCGTTATTACACCCGCGAGGAGGCCCAAAGAATCGGCGTGCGCGGGTGGGTCCGGAACCTTCCGGACGGCAGGGTCGAAGTTCTGGCCGAAGGGACCGAAGAGCAGCTTCGGCTCCTGGAGTCTGCCTGCCGCAAGGGGCCTCCCCACGCAAGGGTCTTGGACCTGCGTGTCACGGAAGAGCCCGTGCGGGAGGGGGAATTCGCCTCCTTTGACATCGTCCATTGATCAAAGCCCCATGCCGGACGGAAAAGGCGAGAAGAGAGGGAAGTGGGATGCCAGGGCTCGGGCCATGGTGGAGACGCAGATCCGCAGAAGGGGCGTCCGGGACGAGAGGCTTCTGGAGGCCATGTCGAGGATTCCGCGGCACCTTTTCGTGCCTGACAGTCTCCGGGAATATGCCTACGACGACGGCCCGTTGTCCATCGGAGAGGGCCAGACCATCTCGCAGCCTTACATGGTGGCCTTGATGACCGAGTGCCTGGCTCCGGGGCCTGAAGACCGGGTGCTGGAGGTGGGTACGGGCTCCGGTTATCAGACCGCCCTCCTGGCCGAACTGGCGGGGGAGGTTTACTCCATAGAGAGGATCCACTCGCTTTCGGAGCGTGCGGCCCGTCGCCTGTCCGAATGCGGGTATCGCAATGTGCGGCTCTTCGTGGGAGACGGCTCCCTTGGGTTGCCCGCCCACGCGCCTTTCGACGGCATCCTGGTGACCGCGGGGGCCCCGGAGGTGCCGCCGGCTCTCCTGGAACAAATGGCCCCAGGCGGGAGGCTCGTGATCCCGATTGGCGGGGCGTACCACCAGACGCTGTTCCGGATCACCAGGGGCCCGGAGGGATTTCAAAGAGAGCCCGTAACGGGCTGTGTGTTCGTTCCTCTCGTGGGGGCCCAGGGTTGGGAAGAGAAAAGCAGGACCTAGGAACGCCGCCAGCTGCTCCGCGCGGACGGGTGAGTCACGAGGGACGGAACAGGAAAAGGGGATCGCACCCAGGCCAGTCGGAGTACGCCACATCGGCTCACGGGGGCCGAAAGGCGATCGAGGAGCGTTCCTCGGCAGGCCTGCACGCCGTCAGGTGGGCCTGAAGAGAGGACGGGGGGATGGCGAGAAGCAGACTCCACTGGGGTGCCCTGTGTTGTGTCCTGATCCTGGCGACCGGATGCAAACCCGAAACGCCGGAGGCCTTCCGCGTCGAAGTGGAGGGCGTTCTGCTCGATCCCAGCGCAGGATCGCCCGTGATGCTTCTCGTGGACAGGGAGACGAACAGGGTGCTGCCTGTCTGGGTGGGCATGAACGAAGCGCGGTCCATCACGATGGAGCTGGAGGGGATGTCCGCGCCTCGGCCCCAAACCCACGACCTGCTTAAACGGGTGCTGGAGGTTCTCGAGGCCAGGCTCGAGCGGGTCGTGATCACCGATCTTCGAGAAAACACATACTTTGCGGTCTTGGTTCTAAGATCCGGTGCGAGGCGCTGGGAGGTGGACAGCCGGCCGAGCGATGCGGTCGCCCTGGCCCTTCGATGCGGATCGCCCATTTACGTCTCCCGTGTTCTCAAGGACAAGGGGGCCTTCGTCGACCTCGAGTCCTCTCCCTTTGCCCCTCCGGTGGAACAGACTTACGGATTCTCGGCCCAGGACGTCTCGCCAGAGGTGGCGCGCTACTTCGGGCTCCCTTCCACGGAAGGGGTCTTGATTACCGATGTGGATTCGGAAAGCCCGGCCGGCCGAGCGGGGTTGCGCAGAGGGGACGTTCTGTTGCGAGTGGAGCGGAAGCCTGTGGCGAACGTCGAAGCGCTGCGGGAGTCTTTGGGAGGGTTGAAGGGTCGAAGGGGGGTTCGACTGGAGGTCTCCAGGGGCGGAACCTCGGTTTCCCTCAACTTGAAGGGCCCGGAAGGAGGCAAGGGATACAGACCGCCGGAGAAGGAGTAGGAGCATGGACAGGATTGAAGCGATTGTTGCCAGGGAGATTCTCGATTCGAGGGGAAATCCCACCGTCGAGGTGGATGTGACGCTCGAGTGTGGAGCCATGGGGAGGGCGGCTGTGCCCTCCGGGGCCTCCACAGGGGAATACGAAGCGATCGAGCTCAGGGACGGCGACATGAAGCGGTACCTGGGGAAGGGCGTGGAAAAAGCGGTCGCCAATGTGAACGAGAAGATCGCGCCAGCCCTTTTGGGACACTCGGCTCTGGATCAGGTTTGGGTGGACCAGCGCATGCTCGCTCTGGACGGGACGGAAAACAAGGGGAACCTCGGGGCCAATGCGATTCTGGGCGTCTCCCTGGCCGTGGCCAAGGCCGCCGCCCAGTGCGCCGAGCTGCCCTTTTACCGCTACTTGGGCGGGGTCAACGCCAAGGTCCTTCCGGTACCCCAGATGAATGTCGTCAACGGAGGCAAGCATGCGGACAACAACGTGGATCTTCAGGAATTCATGATTCTGCCCGTCAAGGCCGAGAGCTTCCGCGAAGCCATTCGGATGGGGGCCGAGGTGTTCCATCACCTGAAGTCCGTTCTGACCCGCAAGGGCTATTCGACGGCTGTGGGAGACGAGGGGGGCTTCGCTCCGAACCTCGGAAGCAACGAGGAGGCGCTGGCCGTGATCGTGGAGGCGATCAAGAAGGCGGGATACAAGCCGGGCGTGGACGTCTTCCTGGGATTGGACCCGGCAGCAAGCGAATTCTACAACAAGAAGAAAAAGAAATACGAGCTTCGGGCCGAGGGCAAGGAACTGTCTGCCCGCGAGATGGTGGATTTTTACGAGGACCTGGTGAAACGGTATCCGATTCTCAGCATCGAAGACGGTCTGGCCGAAGACGACTGGGAAGGGTGGAAGCTGATGACCGAGCGGCTGGGCAGCCGGATTCAGATCGTAGGGGACGACTTGTTTGTCACGAACACCGTTCGGCTCGGCCGGGGCATACGGGAAGGGATCGCGAATTCGATCCTGATCAAACTGAACCAGATCGGCACGCTCACGGAGACTCTGGACGCGATCTCCATGGCGCAAAGGGCCGGGTACACCGCTGTCGTCTCCCACCGGAGCGGCGAAACCGAGGACGCCTCGATCGCCGATGTGGTGGTGGCGACCAACGCCGGACAGATCAAGACCGGATCCGCAAGCCGGACGGACCGGCTTGCGAAATACAACCAGCTCCTGCGCATCGAGGAGAACCTGGGGTCCCAGGCGACCTATGCAGGCCGCAGGGCTTTCTCTCAATTGCTCTGGGCGTGACGACGGCCGCCGCAGGGGCTCCCAGCCACGGAGCGGCTGCAGCGAGGTGACCAGGCGCGCTCTCACGCGGTTTTTCGTCTCTCTGTCGGGCTGGATCGGGCTCTGCCTGCTGTTCGGGGGAACCGTGAGCCAGTCATCGGGCGTCTGCCCCCCCTGCTCGGACGGGGACTTCCGGCAGGAGCGAGAGACAATGGTGGCTCGTCAGATCCGGGACCGCGGGGTGACCGACCCTGCGGTCCTCGAGGCGATGCGTCGGATCCCGCGCCACTGCTTCGTGCCGCCAGCCTCTCGGGATGAGGCTTACGAGGACCATCCTCTGCCGATTGGCCACGGCCAGACGATTTCCCAACCGTATATTGTGGCGCTCATGACCGCATTCCTGAAGGTCGGCCCTGGGGAGCGGGTGCTCGAGGTTGGGACCGGGTCCGGGTACCAGGCGGCGGTGCTTTCCGCTCTCGTGGGGGATGTCTTCACGGTCGAAATCGAGCCGGACCTGGCTCGACAGGCGAGAGAGCGGCTCGCGTGCCTTGGATACCGCAACGTCCGTGTGCGGCTCGGGGACGGACGGCTCGGATGGGAGGAGCATGCTCCTTTTGACGGGATCCTCGTCACGGCGGCAGCGCCCGAGGTTCCGCCGGCTCTCGCACGGCAGTTGAAGGAGGGCGGAAGGATCTGCATTCCCCTGGGCGAGGCGGACAGGATCCAGGTGCTCACCGTACTGGAAAAGGACGCGTCCGGCCGTCTGGTCGTGAAAGAAAAGGTCCCGGTTCGGTTCGTCCCGCTTCGGGGAGGTCCGTAAGCGCCGGGTCCGGCGCGCGCTCGGGTTTACATCGGCGAGCCCTTTGTGCTAAATATTAACGGTTTTCTCCGGGACGGATCGGCTCGCCCGTGGGCGGGCCATTCTGCCTGTTTCGAGGACCACACGAGAGGAAGGAAAGAGGTTTCCCCCATGCCCCCGATCGAAATGCAGAAAATTCGCAACATCGCGGTTGTCGGTCACGAGGGATCCGGCAAGACGACCCTCGTGGAAGCGTTCCTGAATCAGGCGGGTGTGACGAGCCGCATGGGGAGCGTCCGGGAGGGAAACACGGTCAGCGACTTCGACCCCGAGGAGCGGGAGGCCGGCAAGTCCTTCTTTACCTCCACTTTGTCCTTCGACTACCAGGGCTGCCACTTCAATCTTCTCGATGTGCCGGGCTCGCCGGACTGCATCGGGGAGGCTCTGACGGCTCTGCAGGCAGTGGAGTGCGCTCTCATCTGTGTGGATGCCACAAGCGGGGTCAAGGTGAACACGCGCAGGATGTGGGTGGAAGCGCAGAAGCTCCATCTGCCCTGCTGCTTCGTCGTCACCCGCCTGGATGCCGAGAACACGCAATTCCAGAAGACCCTTGCGGAGATTCAGGAACACTTCGGAGACCGCTGCCTTCCCGTCCTCTGGCCCGACGGTTCGGCGGGGTCGCTCCGCGCGGTTCATCCAGTGTTTCCCCTCGAGGCGGACGCCCCGTCGGAAGTGCGGTCCCTTCACGAGAAGCTGATCGAGGCCATTGTCGAGGCGGACGACAAGCTCATGGAAAGGTACCTGGAGGGGGAGCCCATCGAGGAAGAGACCGTGAAGAAGACCTTCTCCCGGGCTCTTCTTCAGAGAATCCTGTTTCCGGTCCTGGTGGCGGCTGCAGAGCCTCAAATCGGAACCGCCGCCTGCCTCCAGTTTCTCGCTTCCCTGGCACCGCAGCCGGACGCCATCGTCCGCCGAGCCCTCAAGGGGGAGGAGACGGTGGAGATCGACCCTGCGAACGGATTCGTGGGCTTCGTGTATCGGACAGTGGGTGACGAGTTCGTCACGAGGATTTCCTATATCCGCATTCTGTCGGGCCGGCTGGTCTCCAACACCTCTTTCGTCAACCGGCGTTCTTCTCGGACGGAGCGACTGGGGAACCTGCTGCGGGTTTGCGGGAAAGAGCAGAAGAACCTCGATGAGGCCGGCGCCGGAGATCTGGTGGCTGTCGCAAAGATCGAAAACATGCTGGCAGGAGACACGCTGACGGACGACAAGACCCCCGTCACGCTGCCAGCCATTCGCTATCCGATTCCCATGGTCTCGCTCGCGGTGAAGCCCAAGAGCCGGGGCGACGAGCAAAAGATCGGGGCTGCCCTGAAGGAACTCGCCCAGGACGACAGGACGTTTACCGTGTTTTCCGACCCCCAGACCGGCGACCTGGTGATCAGCGGCATGTCGGATCTTCATCTGTCCCTGATGCTCAAGAGGCTCAAGAGAAGGCGGAAGGTGGAGGTGGAGACCGCCCCTCCCAAGATCCCGTACAAGGAGACGATCACGAAGTCCGTCCAGTACGTCGAATACACCCACAAGAAGCAGACCGGCGGGGCGGGCCAGTACGCCAAGGTCTTCATCGACCTGGAACCGCTCGAAAGAGGCGGCGGATACGAATTCGTGGACAAGATCTTTGGGGGCGTGATCGACCAGTCTCTCCGGCCCTCTGTGGACAAGGGCATCCAGGCCAAAATGGCCGAGGGCGTCATTGCCGGGTACCCGGTTGTGGATGTCCGGGTGAAACTCGTGGACGGAAAGACCCACCCGGTGGATTCCAAGGACATCGCCTTTCAGATCGCGGGGCGAGAGGTTTTCAAGAAAGCCTTCCTTCAGTGCGATCCGGTCATCCTCGAGCCGATCGTCAAGATCGAGGTTGTGGTCCCCAAGGCCCATATCGGCGACGTCATGGGAGATCTCAACGGCAGAAGGGGCAGGATCCTCACGACCGAGGCCGAAGGCCCCATGGCGGTGGTCCACGCGCTGGTTCCCCTGGCGGAGATTCAGACGTACCAGGCGGACCTGAAGTCCATGACGGGAGGGGAAGGGTCCTACACGATCGAATTCGATCATTACGACCCTGTGCCGCCTCACATCCAGAAGGCGATCGTGGCGAAGTACGAGGCGGACCAGCAGAAATAGCGGCCCCTGGGCCTACCAGATGTATTCCTTGGCGATCGCCCGCTTGTCGGAGCCGCTCAGGATGTGGAAGACCCGGATCCGGGCGAGCCGGGAGGGTGAGAGAGAGCCGAGAGGCAGATACACGATCTGCCGGAGCATGCGCTCGGCCAGGGTGCGCATGTAGCTCCTCGGCGGCTTGGGCGCCACGTAGATCACCTGGCGCTCCAGGGAGTAGTCGATCCCGGCGGCCAGGAGGACCTCGGATTTTCGCCTGAAGGAACGGTAGTCCGGATCCTTCCACACGTCGAAAAGCCTCCGCGGGGGGGAAATCATCAGAAAGCCCCCATACTCGCATCGGCAAATGCCCGGTCCCACCACGTGGTCTTCCGGCGGCGTCGCGTAGAAGGCCATGTCGGATTCCTGCTCGTGCTCTCCCAGCCAGGTCATGCGGTAGGAGAAGCGGTTTTGCTCGTCGTCTTCGTCAAAGATGAGGACCACAGCGCCTGCCTTGCCCCTCCGAACCGCTCTCGACCGGACATAGATCTTCTTCTCCGACCACCGTCGCAGCGTTTCCCGGATATCGACACCGTCCTCGAGCGACACGGTGAACGGCTCGGACCGGGGGGACGGATCCTGGAGCAGTTCCAGGCCCCGAGTCCGCAGCAGCCTACCGTAGTCCTCGACCACGACGTCCTCGGGCGGATACGAACAAAGGGCCGTTCCGTCAAAGGCCTCCATCCACTCTCCGGGGCGGTTTTCGCGTTTTCTCCTCTTGAGGGGAATCCAGCGGTGCCGGCGCTTGGGGCGGGGAAGCCATCGCCGGATCCGAAGGCGGCGCGTCCCGAGCCAGACCTCCTCCCCGCTGACACGAAGGGTGGGGGCTTGGGACGCCTCGTCCTGCCAGGGGTAGAATCCGCCGAGCCTCAGAAGGGCGTGGCAGAACGCATCGTCTACGCAGGAGCGGGCTCCGACAAGCATGTGGTAGAAGTCCGGCAGGAGAAGCCCCTCGAGAAGGGCGTAGTTCCGCACGAACTTCCAGAAGACCTTTCTTTGCCATGGCCGTAGGGACTCACCGGTCTCCTCCCGGTAATGTCTGGCCGACTCCTCGAAAAGGTGAAACAGCACCCGGTTGCGGTCCGTCAGGCCCGGCTCCCCGGACGGTTCCGGGCCCCGTCCGGCCCGGCGGGCCGTCCAGACCAGAGAAGCCTGAAGGGCGCTTTTCTCGTCCGAGGTGACGTCCTGCCTGTCGATCAGAGAGAAGGGACTTTCCTGAATGCGGAACCGCTTTCGAACCGTAAACCGCGTGCGGTCCGGATCCGGGGGCAGGGGACCGCGCCGAAGTTCGTAGACCGCGCTGACAAAGGGGGGCGTTGACATCACTTCATCCAGACAATCGGGATGAAGGTGGAAGAGCTGGACCGGCGGCGGGCGGCGGTTCTCCAGGGGCATGGCCTGCGGCTCGTCGAGATGTTTGAGGACGCCCCGTGCGTGGGCCATGCCGCAGACAAAGGCGACCTTTCCGTAGCGGTCCAGGAGCCGGCGGAGGCGGAAGGCCATCGCCTTCTCGCGGTGGAGGTCGACCGGATCCGGACTTGCCTTTTCCTCCATGAGCTTCCGGAACGCCTCGTAGTAGGTCGCGGGCGGAACCCGCAAGATTGCGTAGGAGTCCGGCACCGGATCCCGGTGCGAAGGGTAGGGGCCTTCCAGTTGCAGGTCCACGAAGAAAAGGGGGACCGAGCGTTCCCATGCCCAGCGGCCCGCTTCGGAGAAAGGGTCGGCAGGCTCGACGGGGAGGTACGTGACCCCCGAAGGGCTGCGGCAGAGGAGGATCGAGATCTGGGGCAGCCTTCGGACGGCCTGCACATAGGGCCCGGCAAGGTTGCCGGGCAGCTCGAGGGCCACGGCATCGGGCGGATCGAGACGCAGGGCGAGACGCACCCGCTCGGCGAATTCCAGGCTGTAATGGCAGACGGGCAGGCAGGAGAGGTTTCTCCACCGTAGAACGAGAACTTCATCTCGAAGCATACGGATAAGCCTCCTCCCCCAGGATGAGGCGCAAGGCCGTCTCGAAGGCGGACTCCGGAGAGGCCCCTTCCTGCAGGACGAGCTTCATGGCGAAGCGCGCGATGTTGATGCCGTCGCGCACGCTGTAGCGCTGGTCGGCTTCGTGCGCGCGGGTCAGGAAGGCCAGCACGTACCCGAGGATTTCGTCGTCGGCGAACGGGACGTTTTGCTTGAGGATGGCCCGTTCCTCGTCTTCCTGGGGAAAGTCCAGATAGATCTGGGGCTGGAGCCTGGAATGAATATACTCGGGCAAGTCGAAGGTGGATGCGTCCTCGTTCATGGTCGTGACGAACCGGAAGCCCGGGTGCGCGGGGATCTTGATGCCCGTTACCATGCTTTCCAGATACCTGCGGTGGTCCAGCAGTGGAGCCAGAGAGGCCCAGGCTTTCTCGCTCATCCGGTTGCCTTCGTCCAAGATGCACACGCCTCCGTTGACCGCGGCGGCCACGATGCTCGAGGCCATGTACCGGATGTCCTGGCGGGGGCCCAGGACGGGCGTCACGATGAGATCCTCGGGCCGGGTGTCCATGGTCGCCTGGAACAGATACACGGGCTTGCCCAGACGAGCGGCCGCCGCAAAGGCGCAGGTGGTCTTTCCCATGCCCGGGCGGCCCACGATCCGGGGGTTCAGGGGCAGATCCTTGTCCTCGACGACCATCCACGCGGCCAGAAGCTGCCGGACGGCGTCTTCCTGGCCGATCCAGTGGATGTCCATTTCCGTGGGGGGCGGCAGATGGAGCACAATCTCGTCGATCTGGAGGGTTCGGCGGACCGACATGCATTCTCCTCTGGCGGCATTCCTGAGCTCGACGGACGCCATTTCTCACCCCATACAATGTCTCCCGGGCAGCAGGCGTGTCAATCCCGACCGGCCTGCCCGGCCAGGGATCTCTCCCCCGGGGGGGCCCGAGGACGTGTTGCGATGACTCTTGCCTCGCCCTAGAATCCCGTCGGAATGGGGCCGCTGTCCACACCCCGGGAGGGTGAGGCCGCAAGGCGGCCTTGGACGTCCCGGATTCGGCTCGGCGGAGGCACATCATGTCCTGCGAGGTTCGAAAACTCACTTTCCCGTCCGCTGCGGAAGGTCTCCTCCTGGAAGGCAGGATGGCATGGGATCCGGGGAATGTGCCGGCTCCGGGCGTCGTGGTGTGTCATCCTCACCCGCTTTACGGCGGCTCGATGGAGAACAACGTGGTCTCGGCACTGTTCGACTCCTTGGTCCGGGCCGGCTACGTGGTCCTCGCGTTTCACTTCAGGGGGGTGGGCCGGAGCCAGGGCCGGTACGGCGAGGGCGACGGGGAAACCGACGATGTCGCCGGAGCGATCCGGTTCCTGGCCGGGCAGAAGGAGACATCCGGATTCGGGTTGGCTCTCTGGGGATACTCGTTCGGCGCCTGGGTGGGATTGCGCGCGGCTGCCGGGGATGACCGAATCCGGCTCCTGGGCGCCGTGGCTCCTCCCCTTGCCATGTACACCTTCGATTTTCTCAGGGCCTGCCGCTGCCCGGTCCATGTTCTGTCGGGAGACCGGGATCCCTTCTGCCCGGCCGATGCCAGGGAATCCTTTCTGGGATCGCTTGGGGCTGGCGGTTCCTGGGAGATCCTGGCCGGGGCAGATCATTTTTTCTGGGGGTTCGAGCCGGAAATCGGCCGCTTCGCAGCCGAGGTCTCCGCCAGACACCTGCCTGCCAGGGGGCCGAAGGGGTGAGCGGCTCCTCTGCTCGAAAACAGGGCAGGCTTTCCGCCCGGGAAGAAAAGCAGGGTTGCCCCTTCCTGTTTCAGATCCGTCCGAGCCCCAGGGGTTCGGCTTCGGTCTGTCGAGCCTGGGGAGACCGGGGAGAAGCGGTCTGAGGACCTTCCTGGGCCGGGCGACGCAGAAGGCCGTACAGGGCGAGCAAGCCCACCAGAAGGGAGCAGGCCGCGGGAAAGGCGTTTCCCCAGCTCTTGTAAAGGCTCGGCAGCGAGAGCTTCTGAACCGGGCAGACCCGAACCGCCTGGGTGAACAGCGAGGTGCGGTCCCGGATCCTTCCCGCGGGATCTATGAACGCGCTGATGCCTGTGTTGGCTGCCCGAACCATCCAGACGCGGTTTTCCACGGACCGGAAGACGGCCAGCATGAGATGCTGCTCCGGACAGCTCGTGTCGCCGAACCAGATATCGTTCGTGATGTTGACCAGAAAGGAGGCGCCCTTTCGGACGAGTGCCCGGGGCAGCGATTTCAGGATGGCCTCATAGCAGATGAGAACCCCGAAGCACAAGCCGTTCCAGCAGAGAGGATCGGCTTTGTCGCCCGGCCGGAAATCCCCCACGCCCTGCACGAGGCCCTTGAGCTGCGGAAACCAATCGGAGAAAGGCATGTATTCTCCGAAGGCCAGAAGGTGGACCTTGTCGTAGCGGCCTCGGGTTTCGCCCTCTCCGTCGAGGAAGTAAGCCGTGTTGCGGGCGCCGTCGGCCTCGATCGAAACGGACCCGAAAAGGACAGGCACGCCGATCGAGCGGACCAGATGGCGGACGTAGGCGCTCGAGGACTGGGGGCCGCTGTCCGGTCGGTACGGAAAGCCGACCGCGGACTCCGGCCACACCACGAGTTCGGCTCCCTGCCGCACGGCCTCCTGGGAGAGGCTCAGGTAGCGCCTCCAGATGTCTTCCTGAAGGGCGCGGGATCGCCTCTCCTCGATCTGGACATTCGCCTGAACGAGGCCGACCGTGAGGGAAGGAGCGTCCTGCTGCCTTTTCTGGACCCAGCCCAACCTCCAGTGACCGTAGGCCAGGGTGCCACCCAGCAGAAGGAGAGCGACGGCAAGGGAGAGAAAAGGAAGAGGCTTCTTCTGCCTCCACCCGAGCCCGAAATCGAACAGGGCGGCATTGACGGTCACGACGAGGGCCGTGATGCCGTAGATGCCGAACAAGTCTGCGATCTGGATGCAGGAGGGGACCCGGTAGAGAGCCGCGCCCAGATGCCAGGGGAAAATGAACGGGAACAGAAATTCCATCGTCGTGTACGCAAGAGGAAGGGCTACGACCCGGGGCACGAAGGAACGTCTCGTCAGGAAGAGATAGGCGATGCCTAGGGCCGCGAAAGAGAGGCCGGAGTAAAGGGAAAAGAGGATCCAGACCAGCACGCTCCAAGGAGGCTGGAGGCTGCTGTACCGCTCGATCGTTCCCACCACCCATGGAAAACAGGCCAGATGCACCAGGGTTCCGCAGAGCCATCCGGCGAAGCATCCTGTACGCAGGTCCGTCTTTTCCCATGCGGCGAGCAAGGGGACAAGCAGCACCCAGCAGAGCCAGTGGAGATTCGTCTTGGGAGCTGCGAGGCCGTAGAGTGCGGCCGCGGCCGCGCAGAGCAGAAAGACGGTCAAGGCCCGCCGGTGATCCGAGTACGATGGCTGGAGTCGATTCATGTCACGATCGTGGCCCGCGGCAGTCGAAGAACAACCCCTGTGCCGGGAGTGAAGGCCGGCCAAGTCCGTTTCGGGTCTACCGTCGGCCTTCTTCTCGCTTCTCCCGGTTTCGACCGGTTTTGTTGCCCGATCTGCTTCTGAGGTGGGTCGCGGAAACCTCCTCTTAGCCGTGGCCAGGCAAGGAAGTCAAGAGGCAAAGGCGCATCTGCGGGCGCACGTTCGCGCCGAACAGGCCGGTTGACAGGCCCTTTCGGTTCTTGGTAGCGTTTCCTCCCCGTGCAGACGAAAGGGAAAAGGCGGGTCTGGAAGCCCTGAGGCTCACGGCGGCTCGGACCTGCAAGGCCCGACGGCGGGCTCACGGGACGGGGTTTTCAACGATGAGTCCGAACATTCCTCTCGCCCCTCCTCGAGGGACCCGGGACTTCTATCCGGAGCAGATGGAGGCCCGGAACGCCCTGTTCTCGGTGTGGCGCGAGGTGGCTGTCTCGCACGGCTTCGTCGAGTACGACAGCTGCATCCTCGAACATGAGGATCTCTATGTCGTCAAGTCCGGGCAGGAAATCCTCGATCAGCTTTACGGGTTTGCCGACAAGAGCGGCAGGCGGGTGGCCCTGCGGCCGGAGATGACGCCGAGCCTGGCAAGAATGATCGCGGCCCGGGGGGCCGCGCTGCCCAAGCCTCTCAAGTGGTTTTCCATCGCTCAATGTTTCCGCTACGAGCGCATGGCCAAGGGGCGCAGGAGAGAGCACTACCAGTGGAACCTTGACATCGTGGGGGTCCCGGAAGTCACGGCCGAAGCCGAGGTCCTTGCCGCTGCGGTGAGCGCCCTGGAGAAGCTCGGACTCGGCGAACGGGACGTGGTCGTTCGCCTGAGCCACCGGGGCCTGCTCGTTTCCCTGTTTCGGGTGCTCGAGATCGAAGAGGAGCTGTGGCCCGCTCTTTTCGGGATCATCGACAAGAGGGGAAAGGAGAGCGAAGAGACCCTTTGGAAACAACTTCGCCAGTTGTCGGTCCCGGAACTGCGCCTTCGGGAACTGTGGAAGTTGCTGGACGAGAAGGACTTGGACGTTCTCGGCGCCTTTCTGGAGAAGGGGGGCGGCGGGACGGACTCGGCCGACGAACTGGGCAGGCTTCTCGCCCTGCTGGACGTCTACGGGATCGGGAGGTATTGCGAGCTTTCCCCCTCCATCGTCAGGGGGCTGCCGTACTACACAGGAGCGGTGTTCGAATGTTTCGACCGGGCCAGGCGGTTTCGCGCGGTGTTCGGCGGGGGCAGGTACGATCGCCTGCTCGGCCTGTTCGGAGCCGGCGACCTTCCGGCTGTCGGGCTCGGGTTTGGCGACGTCGTGATCCAGGAACTTCTGGATGCCGGAGGGATCCGGCCGTGGCTTCCCAGGCGCCTGGATTTTTACTTGATTCCGTACTCGGAGGCCGAGCGGCCTGAGGCCATTCGGGCTGCCCGGATCCTGCGCGGCCGCGGGCTGGCGGCGGATCTGGCGCTCTCGCCCCGGAAGCTCAAGGCCGCCCTGCGGGAGTGCGGCAGACTGAATCCTCGCAGGGCTGTCCTCTTCCTCCCGGACGAGCTTGCTCAGGGCAGGGTGGTTCTGAAAAACATGGACGGGGGAAAGGAGGAGAGGATCCCCTTAGAAGCTTTCCTGGCGAATCCGGCGGATTTCATGTCGTGCGCTGGGGAGGGATCCGGGACCGAGACGAGGACCTGCGGGAGCCAGGAGCGGGTCTGAGGAGAGCCGGAGCGCGGCTCGGAGCCGTTCTGGCCCCGGGAGACAGGCTCGAGATGTCATTGGAGACCCTTAAATCCGAGCGAAGCCTGCCGGCAGCCTCCGGTGATCCAGGGCGAGGCTCGCAAGGCGCAGGGGCTCCGTCCAGCGGGAAGGTCGACAGGGTCGTCGAGGTCTTCCGAAAGGGAGTCCGCGCGAGAATTCTCTTCGGCGCGCTGTCTGCGGCGCTTTGTGGCTACTTTCTATGGGGTGCCTTCACCAGTCAGCAAGGCTTGCTCGCCTATCTGCAGATGAGAAAGACCCTCGAGAGGCTGCGAGAGGAAAACCTGGCTCATCTCCGTAGAAACGGGCAACTCGAAAAGGAGATTTACCTCTTGCGCAACAGCCCTGCTTACCTGGAAAAGGTTGCCAGGGAAGAGTTCGGCTACCTCCGTGAAGGGGAGGTCCTGTTCTGGTTTTCGCATCCGGGTCAGGAGCCGGATCTGGGCCCGCCCTCCTCCGGGTCTGTGGCTTCCGAGAGCGCGCCGCCCCGTCCCCCGGGAGCGTTCTAGAATCGGCCGGCCCAGGACCTGGCCAAGGATTCGCTTGCTTTTTTCCCAGCCACGGATTATAAAGTTTTCTGTTATGGGTTGTGGGCTTTTGTGAAAGTGGGCGCGTCCCGCTTTTTTTGTATGGGCCTTTTTTCCTGTGCGGGTCAGGAAGAGGGGGTCGTATGGTGTGTCCGGAACCCGATTCTCGACACGGTCCGGGAGCAGACTTGCCCGGGAGAGTCGCCAGGGTCGTGAGCCCGATTCTGGCGCGGCAGGACGTGGAGCTTGTCGAAGTGTGCTATCTCAGGGAACAGGGCTCTTGGGTTCTCAGGATTTTCATCGACAAGCCCGGGGGGGTTTCCCTGGACGACTGTGTCCGGGTCAGCCGGAGCATAGAGGACGTTCTGGATGTGGAGGACATGATTCCTCACCGGTATCGTCTTGAAGTGTCTTCGCCCGGCCTGGACCGGGTGTTGAAAACGGAATCCGATTTCCAGCGCTTTTCCGGGCGGAGGGTCCGGATCCAGACCCTGCGGCCCCTGGAGGGCCGAAAGAATTTCAAAGGGAGGATTCTGGCCTGCGACCAAGGTGTGGTGGCGATCGAGGACGCTCAGGGCAGCGTCTTTCGCATTCCCTTGGCCTGGGTCGCAAAGTCAAGACTGGAGATCGACTTGACACCTTGAATCCGCGCCGGGATCCCGGCGAGGATCGTCCGCAGGGGGGGCGCGGACCGAACGGACGTGGGAAGGAGGTTTTCCCCATGGCCTCTGAGCTGGATAAGATCATCGACCAGGTGAGCAAGGACAAGGGGATCGACAAGAAGATCTTGGTCGACGCCCTGGAGAGCGCCATGCTCAACGCGGCCAAGAAGAAGCTGGGAGCCCATCGCGACATCGAAGCTCGGTACAATCCGGAGCTCGGCGAAGTGGAGCTGTTCGAGTTCAAGGTGGTCGTGGAGCAAGTCCAGGACAGCGAAACGGAAATTTCTCTGGAGGAAGCGAGCAAGACGGACCCGGGGGTGGAGGTCGGGGACAGCCTGGGCAAGAAGATTCCGCTGGAGATTTTCGGACGAATTTCGGCGCAGACAGCCCGGCAGGTGATCATGCAGAAGGTCCGCGAGGCCGAGCGTGAAATGCTTTACAATCTTTACAAGGACCAGAAGGGAGAACTGGTGCATGGCTCGGTCCAGCGATTCGAGAAAAACGGGGACATCATCGTGAACCTAGGCAAGGGGGAGGCCATTCTGCCCGTGAAAGAGCAGATCCCCCGCGAAACCTACCGCATCGGCGACCGTGTGCGGGCCTTTATCTACGACGTGGACAAGAACGCCAAGGGGCCGATCGTGAAGTTGTCCAGGGCACGCCCCGAGATGTTGAAGAAGCTTTTCGAGCTCGAAGTCCCCGAAATTTATGACGGCGTCGTGGAGATCAAGGGGGCGGCTCGGGAGCCCGGCGGAAGGGCCAAGATTGCGGTTTATTCGCGAGACATCGATGTGGATCCGGTCGGAGCCTGTGTCGGCATGAAGGGATCCCGGGTGCAGGCTGTCGTTCATGAATTGCGCGGGGAAAAGATCGATATCGTTCCCTATTCGCCGGACATCGCCACCTGGGTCTGCAATGCCCTGGCCCCTGCCGAGATCTCCAAGGTGATCATCGACGAAAGGGAACATGCCATCGAGGTGGTCGTGCCCGACAACCAGCTCAGCCTCGCGATCGGAAAGAAGGGACAGAACGTGAGGCTTGCTTCGAAACTTGTGGGTTGGAAGATCGAGATTCACGGAGAGACGGAAGCGGAGGATTCTCTCCAGCGAGCCAAGGCCCGGCTGGAAAAGATTGAGGGCGTCGGCGACGTCATGGCCCGGAGTCTTCTGAACATCGGCATCTATTCGCCGAAAGAGATCCTGGAGTGGGACGCCGAGAGCCTCGCCCAGGCGACGCAGATGGGCCTCAAGAAGGCTCAGAAGCTTCAGGAGCTGGCCCGGAAGCATCTGGAGGCCGAGGCCTTGGAGGAAGCGGCCGGGCAGAACCCGGAGGGCTCGGAACAAGGAGAGGCCGGGCCGAAGGCCGAAGGCGCGGCCGGAGAAGAGTCTCCGGTCTGTGCGGAGTCTTCCCGTGAAGAATTGTGAAACTGTTTCTTCTCAAGTCCGGGACAGGAAACGGCGCTCGAGCGGTGCAGGGGGGCCGGAGCGGACCTGCCTGGGATGCGGCCGCAAGGCGCCGAAGGAGCGGCTTCTGCGGTTCGTGGTCGGCGAAGACGCAACGCTCGAGCTGGACTTCGACCAGGTCCGACCGGGAAGAGGCGGGTATCTCTGTCCCGAACAGGGGTGTTTTTATCAGGCGGCCCGCAGGAAGAGACTTTCGGCACGGTTCCGCCGTGAGGTGAAGATCGATCCTGCAGGGTGGCTGGAGCAGGCCCGCCTTCAAGGGTTGAAAGCGCAAGGGACGCCTGTACCCGGGGGCCGGCAGGGGGAATCCCGGGACGGCGAAAAGAGGCCCTTCTGCAGCAGCAAGCGGCGTGCGATCGTCCGCAGAAATCTCCTCGGAGAGATGTTGCGTTCTTTGGACGGAGGGGGTGGTTCCGCATGGCCACGGTGAGGGTGTATCAGCTGGCCCGAGAACTCGGCCTGGACAACGCCACGCTCATGGAAAAGCTCCGGGCGCTCGGGATGGATATCAAGAACCACATGGTCGGCTTGTCTGAGGACGATGTCGAACAGATTCGCGCCCAGTTCCGCCAGGAACAGGCCGTGAAAGTCGATGAGGTTCGCCTGGGGCAGAATCTGATCCGCAGGCGGAGAAAGGTGGAGGTTGCCCCCCCTCCACCCCCGGCTGAACCGGCGTCGGTTACGCAGCCCGCTCCCGTGGCTTTGAAAGAGGCACCGGCAGAGCTCGTGCCTGCGCCGGAGGCGGAAGGCGTCGAAGTTCCGTCCCCGGCCGTCGTGGAGACGCCCGCAAGAGTGCCGGAACCGGCCGAGGAGGTTGCGCCGCCGCCTGTGACGGCCGAGAGACCTGCCGAGCGTGTGCCGGAGCCGGCGGGCCCGGCCCACGAGGTTCCTTTGCCTTTGATTCTTCCTTCTGAGGCGAGAGAGGCCCCGGCGACAGAGCATCTTTCTTCTGTTGTTGTCGCCAAGGAGGAAATGCCCGGCAAACCCGCTCTGAAGAGGCCCCTGGAGATTCCCAAGAAGCCGCTCTGGATACCCGAGGAGGAGGAAAGGGAGAAGCCCGGCAAGAAGGGAAGGCCGGCTCTTGGCAAGAAAGTCGTCGAATACAAGCCCAAGCGGGCCAAAGAACTCGTCTGGGAGGGGGCGGGGGTCCCGGATCGGGAGGTTTCCCTTCGCGAGGAAGTGGAAGTCCGGCGGGAGAAGAAGATCTCCATCCGAAGGCCTCCCCTGAAGCCTTTGATCACCGTCCCGAAGCCCATCAAGAGAAAGATCCGGATGGGGGACACGATCCTTGTGGGAGAACTGGCAAAGCGAATGGGCGTAAAGGCAGCCGAGATCATCAAGAAGCTCATGCAGAATGGCGTCATGTCGACCATCAACCAGGCGGTGGATGTGGAAACCGCTTCTTCGATCGCGAGCGCTTACGGGTACGAAATCGAGCGCCTCCAGCCCGAGGAGGTGCTTCTCCTGCAGGAGGAAGAAGAGGAGCGGCCGGAGCTTCTGGTCGAACGTCCGCCGGTGGTCACGATCATGGGGCATGTGAACCACGGAAAGACGCGGCTTCTGGACGCGATCCGGAAGACCAACGTCATGGAAAGGGAGGCCGGCGGAATCACCCAGCATATCGGCGCCTACAAGGTGAATGTGGGAGACAAGGTCGTCGTTTTTCTCGATACCCCCGGCCATGAGGCGTTCACGAAGATGAGGGCCCGCGGGGCCATGGTAACCGATATCGTGGTCCTGGTGGTCGCCGCGGACGACGGCGTCATGCCCCAGACGGTGGAGGCGATCAACCACGCCCGGGCTGCAGGCGTGCCCATTGTGGTGGCCGTCAACAAGATCGATCTGCCGGATGCGAACGTGGACCGGGTCAAACAGGCGCTGACCGAGCACAAGCTGATGCCGGAAGCCTGGGGGGGAGACACCCTTTACGCGGAGATTTCAGCAAAGGAGGGGCGGGGGATTCAGGAGCTGTTGGAGCTGATCCTGCTGCAGGCGGAGATGCTGGAACTCAAAGCCAATCCGGCCAAGCGGATGAAGGGGGTGATCATCGAGGCGCGGCTCGACCGTACCCTGGGCCCCGTGGCCACGGTTCTGGTGAGGGAAGGGACCCTGCGGGTGGGCGATCCTTTCGTGACTGGTTTGCACTACGGCAAGGTGCGCGCCCTTTTGGATGATCGGGGCGTTCGCGTCAGCGAGGCTGGGCCCTCGATCCCGGTCGAGGTGCTGGGCTGCTCGGGCGTTCCCGAGGCTGGAGATCCGTTTTTCGTTGTAGAGGACGAAAAGAGTGTAAAACTCGTCAGTTCTCTCCGGGCCGAGAAGGCCCGACAGGCGGATGTGGCCCAGGTGGGCAAGATGTCGCTGGACGACCTCTACGAGCGGATTCGAACCGAGGACGTCAAGGAGTTGAATATCATCCTGAAGGCCGACGTGCAGGGATCCGTCGAGGCCCTCGCAGGGTCTCTCGAGCGTCTGAGCACCGACAAGGTCAAGGTCAAGATCCTTCACGGCGGTGTGGGCGGCGTGACCGAGAGCGACGTGATGCTGGCTGCCGCCTCCAACGCTCTCGTCATCGGGTTCAACGTCAGAGCCGAGCCGAAGGCCATGGCCATGGTGGAGCAGGAAAAGGTGGACGTTCGCTTCTATACGGTCATTTATGATGCCGTGGCCGATGTGAAGGCAGCTCTGGAGGGCATGCTCGAACCGGTTTACAAGGAAGTGTTTCTGGGGCGGGCCGAAGTCCGGGAGACCTTCATGATTCCGAAGGTGGGGATGGTGGCGGGCAGTTACGTGCTTGAGGGGAAGATGGAGCGGAACGCGAAGGTGCGCGTGCTGCGGGATTCGGTGCAGATTCACGACGGCAGGATCGCCTCCCTCAGACGGTTCAAGGACGATGCCCGGGAAGTCGCCGCTGGCTACGAGTGCGGCATCCGGATCGAGGGGTTCAACGACGTGAAAGTCGGTGACGTTCTCGAGAGCTATTCGCTCGAGCAGGTTTCGCAGGTCCTGGAGAAGCAGGGAAAGGAACGGAGGCCGGGCTGATTCTTCGGACGGCGCCGATGGGGGCCGGACATGGTGGTGGGCGTCGCAGAGCTGGAGGTGCACATTCCGGAGGCAGGTTCCCTGAAGGGGAAGCGGAGCGTGGTGAGGAGGCTGATTGAGAGGACCCGCTCCCGGTTTTCCATAGCGGTGGCCGAGGTGGACAAGCAAGACGTCTATTCCCGGGCCGTGATCGGCTTTGCCGTCGTGGGCAACGACCGACGAGTCGTCAACGGGGTTCTGGACAGAGTGATCGATTTCGTCGAGGGGCTGGCGATTGCCGAAGTCGTCGCCGAGCGAGTGGAAATCCTCAACCTTTGAGCCGGTGAACAGGGGCGGCGTCTGGGACTCTTGCCATGAAAAGAACCCGGAGGTCCGAAAGGGTGAGCGGGCTCCTGCTGGAGGAGGTTTCCCGCGTGGTCCTTCGGGTGGTCAAGGATCCACGGATCTCGGGCGTAACGCTGACCTCGGCGCGGGTTTCCCCCGATCTGCGGTTCGCCCGGGTGTATTTCAGCGTGGTCGGAGGCCCTCAAAGGCAGGAGGAGGCGTTGCGGGGCTTCCAAAGCGCCAAAGGGGTGATCAAGAGGGAGCTCGGCCGCACGCTGGAGCTCCAGTATGTGCCGGAGATCGAGTTTGTCTTCGACGACTCGATGGAATACGCCCAGCACATCGAGGAGCTGCTCCAGAAGATCCGCAGCGGGAAAGCCTAGGGTGCCGAAAGGGGTCCGGGCGGGCCCGGCCACCGGATGAAGAAGAGGAAATTCCGACCGGAATGCAGCGGGAAAGAGGACAGGATGCCCCCTTGCTCCGAAAGGGACGGTTCGGAGCCGGCCGGCGTGGTCGTGGTGGACAAGCCGACCGGCATGAGCTCCTTCGATGTCGTCCGAAGGATCAAGAGGATCCTGGTCGGCATGCGGGTCGGGCATGTGGGTACCCTGGACCCTTTGGCCACCGGGGTGCTCCCGGTGTGCGTGGGACCGGCCACCAGACTGATCGAATTTATGGACCTGGAATGGAAGCACTACCAGGGTGTCTTGGAGCTGGGGCGGATCACAGACACCTGGGACGTGACAGGCCGAACGATCGAGACCAGGGATGTGCCGCTTTTCCCCCCGGAGGTTCTTCAGGAGCGTTTCGGCGAGTTCGAGGGGGCCTGCCGGCAGCAGGTGCCTGCCTTTTCCGCCGTGAAGGTCGCCGGGAGGCCCTTGTACGCTTACGCCCGCAGGGGCAAAGCGGTGGAGGCTCCTGTCCGGGACGTGGTGATCCGGTCCTTCCGGCTCCTTGGTGCGGAGGGCCGGGAGGTCGCGTTCGACCTGGTTTGCGGAACGGGTACCTATGTGCGCTCCCTCGTGCATGCCCTGGGGAGCCGGTTGGGGTGCGGTGCCTGCCTGGCGAGCTTGAGGCGAATTCGCAGCGGATGCTTCCGGGTTGAGGATGCCAGGGGCCTCGAGGAGCTGGAGGCGGCCTTGACGGCTGGCGCAGGTTCGGAAGTTCTGCTACCCCTGGAAAGGGTTTTGTCCCATCTGGAAGCCGTGGACGTGCCTCCGGAGGGCGAACGGAAAGCGCTGAACGGGAACCCCTTGTCGCCTCGGGATATGGGTTTTTCGGAAGAAGAGAACCTTCAGGCACGTGTGGGGAGCAAGGTTCGAATTCGGGTCAGGGGGAGGCTGGTGGGCGTGGGAGAATTTCGCAAGGAGAAGGACGGATATCATCTGCAGCCGGTCCGCATGATCGAAAGGGGTCGGCCCTGGCGGGATCGGGCAGCGGATGTACAGGGGAGGAGCGATCGGAATGAGTATTGAAGCTGCGAAAAAAACCGAAATCATCCAGGCGTTTCGAAGAAGCGAGGCGGACACGGGCTCTCCGGAAGTGCAGATCGCGATCCTGACGGAACGCATATCGAACCTGACGGAGCATTTCAAAGTACACAAGAAGGACCATCATTCCCGCAGAGGCCTCTTGGCCCTGGTGAGCCTGAGACGGAGGCTCTTGGATTACCTGAAGCGAAAGGATCCGGCGCGGTATCAGAAGGTGATCGAACAGCTCGGCCTGAGGAAGTAGGCGAAGCGGCGAACCGAAGACGGCCAGAAGAGAAAAGAAAAGATGAATAAAATGATCCATCGAACGGAATGCGAGATCGGCGGGGTGCGGGTGTCATTCGAGTCGGGGCTCATGGCGAGGCAGGCGGACGGGTCCGCGGTCGTTCGCCAGGGGGACACCCTGGTCCTGGTCACGGCTGTCGCCCAGGATTCGAAGCGGGAAGTCGACTTTTTCCCTCTGACGGTGGACTACATCGAAAAGACCTTCGCAGCGGGAAAGATTCCCGGGGGATTTTTCAAGAGGGAAGGTCGGCCGACGGAGAAGGAGATTATCACGTCTCGTCTGATCGACAGGCCTGTCCGGCCCTTGTTCCCCGAGGGCTACCGCAGGGAGGTGCAGATCATCGCCACGGTGCTGTCCGCCGACGGAGAAAACGATCCCGACGTGGTCGCGCTGAACGGCGCGTCTGCAGCGCTCATGCTTTCGGGCATCCCCTTTCAGGGTCCTGTCGGCGCGGTCCGGGTTGGGAGGGTGGACGGGCAGCTCTGCTTGAATCCCTCGGTGGGCCAGCTGAAGGCGAGCGACCTGAATCTGGTCGTGGTGGGCAGGCCAGGCGGGCTTCTGATGCTCGAGGGACAGGCCCACGGGCTTCCGGAGGAGGTGATCCTCGAGGCGATCGCCCTGGGGACCCGTTCCCTGGAGCCTCTCTTCGAGGCGATCGAGGGATTGGCCTCGAGGGCGGGGAAGCCCAGGGCCAGCGTGCCCGCTGCCGAAAGAGACGAGGAACTGGAGAAAAGGGTCTCCGATCTCTTCCTTCCTCTCCTGGACCAGGCCCTGCTGGTGCGGGGGAAGAAGGAGAGATATGCGGAAGTCGCCGCCGCCCTGCAGAAAGTGGCAGAGGCCTTTCAGGGTGAGTCGGCCGATCTCGCGAAAAGCGCGGCCGCCATCTGCGAGAGCTTGTATGAACAGCGGGTGCGGCGCTTCTGGGTGGAGCAGGGCAGGCGCCTGGACGGACGGACGGCCCGCGAGGTTCGGGATCTGTCCTCTCAGGTCGGCCTGCTGCCCAGGACCCACGGATCGGCGCTGTTTTGCCGGGGCGAGACGCAGGCTCTCGTCGTGACGACCCTGGGCACTTCCTCGGACGAGCAAAGGATGGAGCTGCTCGAAGGGGAGGTGTACAAGCGTTTCATGGTCCACTACAACTTCCCGCCTTTTTCGGTGGGGGAAGTCCGTCCCCTTCGCTCGCCGGGCCGCCGGGAGATCGGGCACGGGCTGCTCGCCGAAAGGGCCCTGGCCACGGTAATTCCGGGCCAGGAGTCCTTCCCGTACACTATACGGGTGGTGTCGGACATCCTGTCCTCGAACGGTTCTTCCTCCATGGCCACCGTGTGCGGCGGAACCCTTTCGCTGATGGATGCGGGCGTTCCGATCAAGGCCCCTGTGGCCGGAATCGCCATGGGCCTCGTGCAGGAGCCGGACGGCCAGATGATCCTGACCGACATCGCAGGCGAGGAAGATCACTTCGGGGACATGGACCTCAAGGTCGCCCGGGACGCGCAAGGCATCCGGGCCATTCAAATGGATCTGAAAGTGACGGGCATCTCCGAGCAGACGCTGCAGGAGGCCCTGGAGGATGCGCGCCGGGCCTGTCTCCACGTGCTGGACCACATGCTGCAGACCCTCCCCCATCCGAGGTCTGAGATATCGGTCTTCGCTCCCCGGATCCTGACCATGCAGATCAAGCAGGAAAAAATTCGGGATGTCATCGGTGCCGGCGGCAAGACGGTGCGCGAAATCATCGAAAAGACCGGCGTCAAGATCGACATCGAGGACAGCGGCAGGATCGTGATCGCCTCCCCGAACCTGGAGAAAGCCCAGGAGGCCTGCCGACTCATCGAGATGATCACCCAGGAGGCCGAGGTCGGAAAGATCTATCGGGGTACGGTGAAGAAGATTACGAATTTCGGGGCCTTCGTGGAGATCTTTCCCGGGACCGAAGGCCTGGTGCACATCTCCCAGCTTTCGAACGAGCGCGTTCGGGCCGTGACCGACGTCCTGTCCGAGGGGGACGAGGTGCTGGTGAAGATCATTGAAGTGGACAGCCAGGGCCGGATCAAGCTCAGCCACAAGGACGCAGTGGAGGAGGGGCGGGCGGGTCCCGAGGAGCCTCCCAAGCCCCCCAGGCGGGCCCATGACCGGCATCGTTCGCAGCGGGGCAAGGGGAGCCACGGATGATCCGGAGCGAACGGCTTTCGAACGGTCTGCGCGTGATCACCGAGCACATCCCCCACGCCATCTCTGCGTCTGCGGGCCTTTGGATTCTCCGCGGCTCTCGGGACGAGCCCGCGGAGTGGAGCGGCGTGACCCATTTCGTCGAGCACCTTCTTTTCAAGGGCACCGAGAAGAGAACGGCCCTCCAGATTTCCCGGGAGATCGAGTCCGTGGGAGGCGCGCTGAACGCTTTCACGGGCAAGGAGTTCACCTGCGTCCACGCCAAGGTTCTTCACCATCACATTTCCGTGGCGCTGGAGCTTCTTGCCGACATCTTTCTTCATGCCGTCATTCCCGAGGAGGAGGTCGAGAGGGAGAGGCAGGTGATTCTCCAGGAAATCCGTACGGTGGAGGATTCTCCGGAGGATCTCATTCACGAGCTGTTTCTCAACTCCTACTGGAGGGGGCACGCGCTCGGACGTTCCACGCTGGGGACGGCGGAGACGGTCGGGCTCCTGGACCGGACGCGGCTGGTTTCCTATGCCAGGACCCTTCACGATCCCGGGCGGGTCCTGCTCGCGGTGGCAGGAAACGTAAACCACGAGGAAATCCTGGAATTCGCCGAGCGCATGCTCAGTCTGCCCAGCACGGACTCCGGCGACGTGCCGCCGGAGAAGCCCGTGCCCCATCGGGGGCTGCACCTCCATCTGAAAGAGCTCGAGCAGGTCCACATCTGCCTGGGGACCCTTGGGTACAACTACTCCCATCCGCGCCGATACGCCTTTCACGTCCTCAATACGCTCCTCGGGGGCGGCATGAGTTCTCGTCTGTTCCAGGAGGTCCGAGAAAAGAGGGGGCTTGCCTACTCGGTGTACTCGTTTCAGGCTTCTTACATCGACGCGGGTCTCCTGGGCGTGTACGTGGGCACCTCCAAAGAGGCCGTGCCGGAGGTGGTGCGGCTCCTGCTGGAGAATCTGGACCGGCTGCGGCAGGAGGACGTGACTTCCGAGGAACTCCGGATCGCCAAGGAGCAGCTCAAGGGCAACCTGCTGCTGAGCACGGAAAGCACCTCTAGCCGGATGAGCAAGCTGGCGATGAACGAAATCTACTTCGGCCGCCAGATGGATGTGGAGGACGCGATCCGGGAAATCGACCGTGTCACCGGCCAGGACGTTCGGGAGACCGCCGGCGAGCTGTTTCGGGGGGAGTTCCTCAGCCTGTCGGTTTTGGGAGACGTCGAAGGGGAGAGACTGGCCGATATCAGCCTGAACTTCTAGGAAACCAAAACAGCGGCCGAAAGCGATGATCGCGCGATACACGCGGCCCGAAATGGGGCGGATCTGGGAGCCGGAGACCAAGTACGGTCATTGGCTGCGGATCGAAAAGCTGGTTTGCGAGGCCTTGGCCAAGGAGGGCCTGATTCCCTGGGAAGCCTGGGAGGCGATCGACCGAAAGGCGTCCTTCTGTCTGGCCCGCATGGAGGAAATTGAGCGGGTCACCCAGCACGACGTGATCGCCTTCCTGACGGCGGTGGGGGAGTCCGTGGGGGAGGAAGCCCGGTTTCTCCACCGCGGGATGACGTCCTCGGACGTGCTGGACACGGGGCTCGCCCTTCAGCTGCGGGATGCGGCGGATTTGATCCTGAAGGGCGTTGACGGCCTCCGGGAGGCGATCAAGGAGAAGGCTTTCCGGTACCGGAACACGGTGATGATCGGCCGTACGCACGGCGTTCATGCCGAGCCCATTACCTTCGGGCTCAAGATGGCCGTCTGGTACGAGGAAATGGGCAGGAACCGCGAGAGGATCCTGCGGGCCAGGGAAGGAATCTCGGTCGGAAAGATCTCCGGCGCTGTCGGAACGTTCAGCACCATTCCCCCGCAAGTGGAGGCCTACGTCTGCGAACGGCTGGGCCTTCGGCCTGCGCCGGTGTCCACCCAGATTGTCCAGCGGGACCGCCACGGGGAGTACTTCACTTCCCTGGCCATCCTGGCTGCTTCCCTGGAGAAGTTTGCCCTGGAGATCCGGCATCTCCAGAGGACGGAAGTGCGGGAGGCGGAGGAGCCGTTCGCGGAGGGGCAGAAGGGGTCGTCCGCCATGCCTCACAAGCGCAACCCGATCGGATCCGAGAACATCTGCGGCCTGGCCCGGGTGGTGCGCAGCCACGCAATGGCAGCCCTCGAAGACGTAGCGCTCTGGCATGAGCGGGATATCAGCCACTCCTCGGTGGAGAGGGTGATCGGTCCGGACAGCACGATCCTGGTCGATTACATGCTCCACCGAATGCGGCGTCTAGTGGAGAACCTTGTCGTCTATCCCGAGCGGATGCTCGCGAACCTGCATCTCACCCGCGGGCTGATTTTCTCCCAGGGCGTTCTGCTTCTGCTGGTGGACAAGGGCCTTTCGAGGGAAGAGGCTTACCGGATCGTCCAGCGGAACGCCATGGAATGCTGGAGAGGCGAAGAGGACTTCCTTTCCTTGATCCAGCGGGATCCGGACGTCCGCGGCCGTGTGAGCGAGTCGGAGATTGCCGAGGTGTTTCGCCTGGACAAAACCCTTCGGTTTGTCGACGCCATTTTTGACAGGGTCTTCGGCTCCTAGGGGATCCCATGGATACCGGGATGGCAGCGGAACAGCGGAGGTTGCTGGAACTCTTCCGGAGCAAGTCCTTGCAGAGGGGCCGCTTTCAACTGCGTTCGGGACGGTGGAGCGACTACTATGTGGACGGGAAGCAGACGACCCTGGACGCCGAGGGGGCCTACCTGGTGGGACGGATCCTTTTTGCGAAAATTCGCGCTTCCTTCGAGCGGATTCCCGGCGGGATCGGCGGCGTCACCCTGGGGGCGGATCCGATCGTGACGGCCGTCTCGGTCACCAGCTATCTGGAGGGCTGGCCGATCCCGGGCTTCATCATTCGAAAGGAGCCCAAGGGCCACGGCACGGGCCGATGGATCGAAGGCCTGGGCAACCTCGTGCCGGGAAGCGGCGTTGTGCTGGTCGAGGACGTGCTGACCACGGGCGGAACCCTCCTCGAAGGAGTCCGCCGCGTCCGGGAGGCCGGCTTTTCCGTGGACCGCCTGTACGTCCTGCTGGACCGGCAGGAGGGGGGCAGGGAAAACATCCAAGCCGAGGGCCTCACGCTGGAAGCCCTGTTTACGCGAGACGAGCTATTGGGGAAGTGAAGGGCCGGCGGGCCAAGGTCCGGGCGTCCGGGGGACCCTGCGCCCGCCCCGGCGGCGATCACGATCAGGCTTGCCCCACTGCCTTCTGGATGTCCGCGAAAACCTTTTCGATCGTCTGGACCGCATTGACCGTCTTCTGGATCCCTTTCTTCTCGTAATATCGAATCAAGGGCTCCGTCTGTTTTCGGTACACCTGAAGCCGGTTCTGGATCACCTCCTCCTTCTGGTCGTCCCGTGTGATCAGTGCGCCCTGGCAGGCGTCGCAGGTGTCGGGTTTCTTGGGCGGCTTGTTCTTGATGTGATAGATGGCGCCGCACTTGGGGCAGTCTCTTCTTCCGGACAGCCTCTCGACGATGACGGACTCGTCCGCGTGAAGGTTCACGACCACGTCGATCCGGATCCCGGATGCGTCGAGGCTCTCGGCCTGGGGAATGGTCCTGGGGAACCCGTCCAGGATGAAGCCCTTGCGGCAGTCGTCTTTCGCGACTCTTTCCTTCAGAAGGCCGATGACGAGATCGTCCGGCACGAGTTCGCCGGCGTCCATGTACTTCTTGGCCTTGAGCCCGAGGTCGGTCTTGTTCTTTACGGCCTCCCGGAGAAGATCTCCGGTGGAGATCTGGGGGATCCCGTACACCTCCACCATTTTCTTCGCAGCGGTTCCTTTTCCGACTCCCGGCGGCCCAAGCAGAATCACGTTCATTCCTGTTCCTCCCGTTCACTCCGGTCTGAAAGCCGAAACCGACTCTGTCCGGCGGATTCGATCCCTCCGAACGGTTCCGATCGGAGGTCCCATCAGAGTGTCCGCGCCTCCGAAAAGGAGGCGTATTCTAGGCCAAAACCCGCTCAAAGGCAAATCAGGCCGGTGAGAGGTGCGCTGCGACGGCTGAAGCAGCAGCCGCAATACCGCTGCCTGTAGAGCCCCAGCTTCCTGCTGAGCTCCACGCTGCGGCGGTACCCGTCCCGCTTCTTGAAGTCGGCAGACAGGTAGCCGACGCCGCAAGCCCGGGCCCAGTGTGCGCCCGTTTCGTGAATGGCGCCGGCGTCCTTGTGGGGGCTCGTGGTCAGGGTGGTTGCAAAAAGATCGAAGGAGGCCTTCGAGGCGATGCGGGCCGTCGCTTCCAGCCTGAGAGAAAAGCAGAGCCTGCATCGAGCCCCGCCCTCGGGCTCCCTTTCGGTGCCCCGGATGGCTTGAAACCAGGGGGAGGGGTCGTACAGGGGGGCCCAGAGGGGAATCCCGCTCGCCCGGCAAACCGCCGAGGCGGCCTCCAGGCGGCGGTAGAATTCGTCCCGCGGATGGATGTTCGGGTTGTAGAAAAACCCCACGGTGCGGTACGACGGGGCAAGGGATTCCACGGCGTGGGTGGCGCAGGGGCCGCAGCAGAGGTGCAGGAGCAGAAACGGCTTGGCAGAGGGGTGTGGCTGCGGGCCGGCGGAGGGCGCGTCAGGTCTCATCGGGGAAGTCGTCATCCCCAAGATCCAGCAATTCCTCGTCCTCGATCAAGGTGAGGTCCTCGCCGAGACCCTCGACAACGGGCTCTTCGTCCATCAACAGATCGGTTTCGGTCTCGAAGGCTTCCTCACGCTTCCTTCGGGGCTTGGGCCGGGCTGCTGCAAGGGCCCCGGCCGCACGGCCGGCCTGCTGAGGCTCCTGCTTGGGCGCCTCGTTTTGGTCAGCCCCGCATTTCGGGCAGATGGGCTGCGGACGGCTGAGGTCGTAGAACTTGCAACCGCACTTGAAACAGGCGTATTTCTTGCCGAGTTTGATCTTCTCCATCTCGCGCCTCTGGCCGGATTGTCGCAGGCAACGCAGGTCGCTAAACTACTGGGTGGAAGCTGCGATGTCAAGAGGACCCGTTTCGAGGACCCGTTTCGAGAGGACCCGGTTGGAGGCACCGGCTTGGAGGCCAGGGGGAATGAAAGGGCGCAAGAGATGAAGGAGGGGGACGGCGTGCGCGTGAAGAGTCCGGCTTCCGATGCCGACATGGATCTCGTGGAACGTTTCCGCAAGGGAGATCCTTCGGCGTTCGATCGCATTTTTGACCTGTACGCCCCCGGCCTTTTGGGCTTCCTGACCCGGATGTGCGGCAACCCGGAGGACGCCCGGGAGGGCCTTCAGGACACCTTTCTGGCGATCTTCCGCAATCTGAGCCGGTTTCGAGGTGAGGCGTCTCTCAAGAACTGGATCTTTCGGATCGCGGCGAACGCGTGTCTGAGGAAGAAAAGGAAAACGGGCGAGTCGAGACTCGGAACGGACTTTTGCTCGGCCGAGGCCGCAATCGCCGACGGAGGCTCTGGAATGAGCGAGTCCCCGAGGTGGGACCGGAACCCCGAGGCGCTTTATGAGGACCGGGAGTTCCAGGATCTGTTGGCGCGCGGGGTGGCTTCCATGCCTCCGATCTACAAAGTCGTCCTCAACCTCAGGGACTTCGAGGGGTTCTCCACAGAGGAGACAAGCCGCATCCTCGGAATCAAGGAGTCGACCGTGAAGGTCCGCCTGCATCGGGCCAGACTGCTTCTCAAGGACTGGCTGGAAAAACGAGGGGTTCTCTGAGTCCTTTCAATCCGTCCTTTTCGGGGAGCGCCAAGTCCTGTAACGAATCGCTTTGGAAGCGTCTCTCTGCAAGAAAGAGGCAAACAGCTGTGAACGGGGCAAAGAAGGTGCAAGGTGGGAAGGGTCGGCCGGGGCCTCGACCCGGGCAGGACCGCCGGTGCCGGATCATCATCAGGAATCTGTACCGCGTGCTGGAAGAAGGCACCGGGGACGAGGTCTGCGGAAAGATCCGGACGCACCTGGAAGCCTGCCCGGACTGTGCGGGGCAGTACGAAGCGATCCGCAGACTTGCGCAGATCTGCAGGAAGCAGCCCCAGGCGACCCTGCCGGAGGAAACGAGACAGAAGATCAAGAAAGGCCTTCGGGAAGCCTTGGCGGTCCGGACCCGAGGCCGGACACCCTGCTCCGGGTTTGGATCGGGCTGAGCCGAGAACGGGGAGAGGTTTCTGATGCCGATCTACGAATACCGCTGCCTTCGGTGTGAGAACTTCTTCGAGAGGCTGTGGCTGTCTCTCGAAGCCGGTAGGAACCTCCCGGTCTGCCCTCGCTGCGGCTCCGGGGAGACGGAGAGAATCCTTTCGCGGCCTGGAAGGGTCGGCCGAGAGGAGGGAGGGTCGTCGTCCTGCGGAGACGGGGGCAGCCGGTTTTCCTGAGCCCGGTAGGAAGGGGCCGGCAGGTTGCCGGCCGGAACCGGTTCGAGATCCTGCGTCGGACGCGAAGGCCATGGCCGGGTCGATCCGGCGCCGCCCGCGATGTTCACTGCCCCGTTTCGCCGCGGTTGCATTGCGGGGCAGGTTTCCGTATCATCAGGGTCGCGATTTTGCCGCAGCGTGCAGAGGGCTGCTTCCTCCCTGGAACCGCGCAGGAGAAGGACCGTGTTGAACTATCTCTACGGCCTGTTTTCGAGCGATCTGTCCATCGACCTCGGGACGGCCAACACCCTCGTATACGTCAGGGGCAAGGGGATCGTCTGCTGCGAACCCTCTGTCGTTGCCGTGCACAAGGGAAGCCGCAATACCAACCGGGTGCTGGCTGTGGGCAGGGAAGCAAAGGAGATGCTCGGCAGGACCCCGGGAAATATCGTGGCCATCCGTCCCCTCAAGGACGGCGTGATCTCCGATTTTGAGGTCACCGAGGCCATGCTGAGCTACTTCATTCGCAAGGTGCACAACCGCAAGGCCTTTGTCCGCCCCCGCATCATCGTTGCCGTTCCGTTCGGCATCACCCAAGTGGAGAAGAGGGCGGTCCGAGAGTCTGCCTCCTCGGCAGGGGCTCGAGAGGTCTACCTGGTGGAAGAGCCGATAGCGGCCGCCATCGGGGCCGGCCTTCCGATCACGGAGCCCACCGGCAACATGATCGTGGATATCGGCGGGGGAACGACCGAGGTGGCTGTCATCTCTCTGGCGGGCATCGTTTACAGCACGTCCATCCGCGTGGCGGGAGACAAGATGGACGAGGCGATCATTCAGCATCTCAAGCGGAAATACAATCTTCTGGTCGGGGAGAGGACTGCCGAGCTCATTAAGATTACGATCGGCTCGGCCTATCCTGCCGAAGAGGACGAGACGATGCTTGTCAAGGGGCGGGACCTCGTGGCGGGAATCCCCAAGATCATCGAGATCAGTTCCGAGGAGATCCGCAAGGCCCTGAGTGATCCCATCAACGCCATCGTCGAGGCGGTCCGGATGACCCTGGAAAGAACGCCTCCCGAGCTTTCGGCGGACATCATCGACAAGGGCATCGTGATGGCCGGCGGCGGCGCTCTCCTGAAACGACTAGACGTTCTCCTGCGGGAGGAGACCGGTTTGCCGGTTCTCGTCGCTGAGGACCCGCTGTCCTGCGTGGCTCTGGGGTGCGGGAAGATTCTGGACGAACTGGACCTTCTGAAAGCGGTGGCGACCCAGTAGGCGAATCGGTCCCCTTCGGTCTTGCGGCCTCGTTCCGCAGCAGCCGAAAAACCTGCCTGGCCCCTATGTTTCGCCTGGGGAGGAACGCTCGGTTCGGCTGCCGGCTGAAGCCGGATCAGCCTGCTTCGCTCCGTGTCCCCTTCTGGTAGTCGGGCTCAAAGCCTGTCTTGACCAGGTTCGAGTCGCAGCGGGAGACGACGTTTCCTTCCTCGTCCAGCAGTTCGCAGACTGCGTGGGCGATTCTTCTGCCGGTGCGCACGAATCGGGCTCTTGCCGTGACGGGCCGGCCGGCCGGGATCTTGCCCAGGTAGTTCACGTGGAGATCGATGGAGAGCATGAAGCCTTTCTCTCCCAGCGTGGCCGCGGTCATCCCGATGACGTCGTCCATGATGGCCGCCTGAACGCCGCCATGGAGCAATCCGGTGGGATTGGCCATTTCCGGCCTGGTCACGAACCGCACCTCCATTTGGCCTACGCCGCAGGAGACGATTCTCCCGTCGAGCCACTGGGTAAACGGCGGGGCGCCCTCGAGCTTCCGGCCGATGGAAGCGCGAAAGAACTCCACGATCGGATTCGTTGCCTCGCTCATGGCCGTCTCTCCCGGCTTGGTGTGCCCCGGAAGCACGTCTTCTGTGGGAGGTGGATCTTAGGGCGGACCCACAGGCCTGTCAACGAGGCCCGCTCGCGGGCGGAAACCGGGGGGCCCAAGACGGTGGGGCAGGTCCCTTGACAAAAGGCAGGCCTTTTGGCTAAAGAAAAAAGCACGCCCGAAACCTCGGGGTCTGTTCTGAAGGGAACGAGCGGGCATAACTCAGTTGGTAGAGTTCCAGCTTCCCAAGCTGGGTGTCGCGGGTTCGAGTCCCGTTGCCCGCTCCAATTGTTTCGCTTTGTGGAGGCAAGGGATCCCCGTGCGGCCGGGCCGGCCACGGAGGCGTACAGCCTGCCATGCCCCAGGTTCGCCATGAGAGGCGGAAGTATCCGCGGGTGCCTGTGCGAATTCGCATTCAGTACCGGGTGGCAGACCAGTTTTTCACGGACTACATTCAGAATCTCTCCCTGGGCGGCATCTTTGTCGAGACGACGGAACCTTTGCCCGTCCACACGGCCTTGAAGGTGCAGTTCTCTCTGCCCGCCATGGAAGAGCCCATCGTGGCCGACGGGGTCGTGGTCCACCGGGTGGAGATCAACAGAGGGAAGGGCAAGGCTGCGAGCGGGATGGGGATCCGGTTTTCCCAGCTCGACGAGCGGAACAAGCGCGCCCTGGAAGCCTACCTCCAAAAGCTTCAGCACCCCGCCGGCGCCCGGGCGAACTGAGGCTCTCGGAGCGCCCCTGGGATCCCTCCTCCCGTCGAGGGGGCACCGGTTCAGGATCCATACCGATTCGTGATGGGGAGTCTGCGGTCCCTCCCGAAGGCCTTGGGCGTGATCTTGAGCCCAGGAGGCGCCTGCCGTCTTTTGTATTCATTGCGGTCCACCATGCGGATGATTTCCCGGACCCGGTGTTTGGGGAAGCCGGCCTGGACGATTTCCTCGGGGCTGAAGTCTTTCTCCACGTAAAGCTGCAGGATCGGATCCAGCTCCTCGTAGGGCGGAAGCGTGTCCTGGTCCGTCTGGCCGGGTTTGAGCTCTGCCGTGGGCGCCCTTTCCAGGATCGACTGAGGAATCACCTCCGAGCCCCGAAGCCGGTTGAAGTGGTGGGCCAGGGCATAGACGGTCGTCTTCGGCACGTCCTTGAGAACCGCCAGGCCCCCCGCGGTGTCTCCGTAAAGGGTGCAGTACCCCACGGACGTTTCGCTCTTGTTGCCTGTCGTGAGCACGAGCCAGTGGAACTTGTTCGACAGGGCCATCAGGATCGTCCCGCGGATGCGGGCCTGGAGGTTTTCCTCGGTGACGTCCGCGGGCTTGTCCCCAAACAGCGGCTTCAGGGCAGAGAGAAAGGCGGCGTAGACCGGATCGATGGGGACGATCCGAAAGGAAATGCCCAGGTTTCGTGCGAGACGTTCTGCATCCTTGCGGCTTCGGTCTGAGGAGAAGCGGGTGGGCATGAACACGCCGTGCACGTTCTCCGGCCCGAGGGCCTCGGCGGCAAGGCTTGCCGTAAGCGCAGAGTCCACGCCGCCGCTGAGTCCCAGGACTGCGCTGCGGAATCCGTTTTTCCCCAGGTAGTCCCGGATCCCGAGGACCAGAGCTTGAAAGATTTCCTCGATCTCGCCGAGCTTCTCGGACCGGGGACGGGCAGGCAGGGGCCTGCGGGAAGCCGAGGCAGAGCGCCGGATCGGCGGCAGTTCCACCAGATCGACGAGGGAGCCGGCAAGAGAGCCGTTTCTCCTCTCTTCCCGCCTGCGGGGGTCCAGGAGCCTGGACCGGAACACGTTGCGCAGATTGAGATCCGCAAGGAGCAGATCCTCGGTAAAGGCCTTGCCTTCGGCGAGGACGGATCCCTTCTCGTCCAGGATCACGCTGCTCCCGTCGAAGATGAGCTCGTCCTGCCCGCCTACGAGGTTCACGTAGGCCAGCGCCACCGTGTGATCCCGCGCACGAGTGGAAAGCATCTGGAGCCGCTCGCTTCGCCGGCCGGCGAAGAACGGAGAGGCTGAAAGGTTCACGGCCAGCTCGGCGTCTCCCTGGAGGACCTGGGCCGACAAGGGGCCGGTTGGCTGCCAGATGTCCTCGCAGATGGAAAGACCGATCCGAACGCCCCGGAGGACGAAAACGAGGACCCGGGTGCCGCGCTGGAAGTACCGGTCCTCGTCGAAGACACCGTAATTGGGCAAATAGTTTTTCCTGTACGTGGCGGCCCACGTCCCGTCGTGCAGTACTGCTGCGGCGTTGTAAATGTCGTTCTGCCTGTCCACGAAGCCCACGACCGCGGTGATGCCTCGAGTCTCCCTCGCAACGCTTTCGAGGGCCCTGAGATTGTCTTCGATGAAAAACGGCTTAAGCAGGAGGTCCTCCGGAGGATATCCGGTGACGGCCAGCTCGGGGAAGACGACGAGGTCTGCTCCGGCCTGCCGGGACCTGCGGATGGCCCTCCGGATCTTGTCCGCGTTCCCTTTGAGGTCTCCGACGGTGGAGTTCATCTGGGCGAGGGCGATGCGAAAGGGGAGCATGGATTCTCTCCTTGAGGGAAGGTGGAGGTTGGGGCATACACGCGCGTGGGAGAATCGTGGTCGTCTGGCCCTGGTTCGCGTTGACAGGGTCCGGACCGTCTCCTAGACTGGCCTGGCCGCAAGGAGACGGCCGAAGGGGACTTGCGGCCGGGAAAGCCGCTGCAGGAGAGGGCGTGCAGATCTACAGGAAACTTTGGCATCTGTCCTTCCTTTGGGCGCCTGCTCTCTATTATTACGTCCTTACGAGGTCTCAGGCAATCCTTCTGAGCGCGGCGTTCTTGCTCCTTTTTGTCCTGCTCGACCTGGTTCGGTTGAATTGGAGGCGGGGAAACGAGATCGCCTTCCGCCTGCTCCCTTTCTTGTTCCGCGAGGAGGAGCGGAAGACCTTCAATACCTCGATTTATTTCGCTCTGAGCTGCCTGCTGTGCGCTTTCTTCTTTGAAAAACGCGTGGCCGTGCTCGCCATCGCGCTCCTGTGCGTGGGCGACCCGGTTGCAGCGATCGTGGGGACCCGGTACGGGACCGTGCGCATTCTCAACAAATCCCTTCAGGGGAGCCTGGCGTGCTTTGTCGTCTCCCTGCTGATCGCCCGTCTTCTTTTTGGCTGGACGATCGCCTTCTGGGCGGCTCTGACGGCAACGTTCTTCGAGCTGGTTTCCTCGAGGCTGAACGACAACCTCTCGATTCCGCTGTTCTCCGGGCTCATGGTGACCTTCTTGCTCGAGATCCCGGAACCCAGCGGCCCCATGCAGATTCTCATTGTGTTTTTCCGGGTGTTCCTGCTTTTCGGCGTGGGGACGTCCCTGGCGGGCGTACCGGCCAGGCATTTCATCGTGCACCACTATTTCCGGCAGTATCCAGCCTCCTTTCGCAAGAAGGCCCAGTGGTGCCCCTCGGTTTCGATCATCAAACCCCTTGCGGGTCTCGAGGGGGGAGACGAAGAGAACCTCCTCAGCTTTTGCCGTCTTTCCTACCCGGGCCCCTGGGAGCTTCTGTTCGTGGTCCAGAACGGACGCGACCCGATCCTGCCCGTGGTCGACCGCCTGCGCCTGGGATTCCCGGATGTCCGGATGCGCGTCCTGTATTCCGGGAGGGAGCCGTCCGTGACCGACAAGATGAGCAAGCTCATCCGAGGAGCCCGGGAGGCACGGGGAGAAGTTCTCGTGTTCAGCGATGCCGCTGCTCGGGTTCCTCCGGACTATCTGGATCGCGTGATCGAGCCTTTGGGGGATGCCCGGATCGGCGTGGTCACGGCTGCGGCGGCCTATTTCGGGGCCCGCAACCTTTGGGCGGCCCTGAGCGCGCACCTGGTGAACCTTCTGGGGCTGAACTTGTATTACACGCTTGCCTATTTCGACAGGCTCCATTCCGCCAACGGCTGCACCCTGGCTCTCCGGCGAGAGGTTTTCCAGCAAGTCGGCGGTTTCTCCCGAGTCGCCCACCAGCTCTGCGATTCCCACGCCCTTGCCCAGGAGGTCCACCGGAGGGGATACAAGATTCACCTGCTCGACCGCATGGTCCCCGTATTCCATCCCTCGGTGTCCTTTGCCGAGTGGCTCGCCAGGATGCATCGTCTGGCCGTTGTGTACAGGACCTACGCGCCCCACGCCTACCCCATCCTGCTCTTCCAGCTCGGCCTGGTAAACAGCTTGCTGTACTGGGGGGTGACGCCCGGATCTCCCGTGGGGCCGATTCTGGCGGTCGTGAGTCTGTGCGCCGAGACGGTCTCCCATTTGAGAATGAACGCTCTTTATATCCGGGACGGGAGGACGGTCCTGTTCATCTGGTTGCTGCCGTTGCTGCTCGTGGCGGCGCCGGTGTTCTGGGCGAGTCCCTACTTCAGCCGAGTCGTCCGCTGGAGGGGGGACAGATACTTCGTGGACCGCGACGGGGTGGCCACGCGATTGAAAGAGGCGTCCTGAGGGCGGCCGAGGCTGCTCCCGCGACCCGTTCGAAACCGTGAAACAGGCGACGCCATGGCTCTGGATTCGCGCATTGCCAAGGCCTTTCGAGAGCGGATTCTGTATCTCCTGGAGTCCGGGGTCCGGGAGATTCCGATCCGAACCGTTGTGCGAGGGCCCGGCGAGACCGCTCGCTCCAAGGCTGTGTCCGCGGATTCGGAGGGGGCTTTTTCGGAAGAGCGGCTTCTCGAGGAGATTCGAAAGGAACTGGAGGGCTGCAATCGCTGTCCCTTGGGCCGGACCCGCAGGAATCTGGTCTTCGGCGAGGGCAACCCCCGTGCCGACATCCTGTTCATTGGAGAGGGGCCGGGCAGCGAGGAAGACGCAACGGGCAGGCCCTTTGTGGGACCTGCAGGGCAGCTCTTGACAAGAATCATCGAGGGCGGAATGGGCGTGCCCCGCTCGAGCGTGTACATCTGCAACATCGTGAAATGCAGGCCCCCCAACAATCGGCCTCCTCTGGATGAGGAGGCGGCATCGTGCCTTCCGTTCTTGCAGCGGCAGATCGAGGCCGTCCGGCCCAGAGTGATCGTCACGCTCGGGCATTCGGCGACCTGTCGGCTTCTCGGCCTTCGGGGGCCCATGCATCAGCTCCGGGGAAAATGGCAAACGTACAGGGGCATTCCCGTCATGCCGACCTTCCATCCCTCGTATGTGCTGCGCTACTACACGGTCGCTGTCCGCAGGCAAGTCTGGGAAGACGTTCGGGAGGCGGTGCGCATGCTCAAAGAGGGCGCGCCCCCGGAAGGCTGAAAGCCGGGCTTCCCTGCGGGTCGGGCGATCCCGTGCTTGTGAGCCACGGTGACGTCAAAGTTTGGGGTGGGGGCAGAAGGCAGCGTGGACGTGAGGGGACGGGCGAAAATCTGGCCGACCGGCATACCTTTGGAGGAGCGTGGAAGGGGGGAGAGGAGGCGTTATCCTTTTGAGCGCAGACACGGGGAGCACAGAGGGAAGGGAAACCAAGGGGCGAAGAAGGAGCGAGAACAGGAGTGTCAGTAGCCGAGCAAGGACAGGGCCAGGCGTCTGGAGCGCTGGCAGGCGCGAAGCGCCTTGGCGATGTTGGTGGCTCCACAA
>FWPU01002957.1_pt1 | contig 44684 bp, 38 predicted proteins | sample 2228361 | NCBI WGS metagenome assembly FWPU01 (sample SAMEA103939777, study PRJEB20133) | metagenome
ACAGCGACCTTTGCTTTGTGACGGTCTCTCAGACCATGACACAATCGGCCTGCTGTGCCCTATTTTTATATCATACTAGGGCACAAAGGGTTTTTTCGTTCTTGGTGATCTTTGTGTTGTTCGTGTGAGAGGAAATGGCTCACACCAAGCCACATAGGGCACAAAGGAAGATTGGATTTTTTGTCTTGGTGATCTTTGTGTCCTTCATGTGAGAGGAAATGGCTCACACAAAGCCACGAAGGGATTTTGGAAAAGTTGACTTCGCGTCTTGGTGTGAGGTAGTTTGTTTCATACCAAGAACGCCAAGCATCACTAACATTCTGAATGTTCTTTCCATGTCATATCGAACGCAGTGAGATATCTAAGACCCCTCGCTTCGCTTCGGGGTGACAGGGGGGTTGGGCTTCGCTTCGGGGGGACATGGACTCGCGGGTTGAGCTTGTCGAAACCCACCCTCACCCCCTGCCCCTCTCCCAGCGGGCGAGGGGAGTCCATCTTCACCCCCTGTCCCTCTCCCGCGCTGCAGGAGAGGGGAGTCCGCCCTTTTTGCACTGCGGAAGCAGGGCTTCCCCAGTCCAAATTTATCCTCCAAAGAGCACATGCTCCCTCAAGAAAGCCTCCACCGATCGATAAAAATGCTCAATGGTCTCGCTTTTGCGAAAACCGTGCCCTTCCCCAGCATAAAGATGGTAAACATGGGGCACCCCGCGGCGACGTAGGGACTCCACGACCCCGTCCGATTGAGCGCGCGGCACGACGGTATCCTCCTCACCTTGAAAAATCGCAATCGGATCCTGAATGCGGTCAACGAAATAAATGGGCGACCTCTCGCGGTAGATGGGTGCTGCTTCAGGAAGCGCACCGAGCAAACTGTCCGAATAGCGCGCTTCAAATTTATGGGTCTCTTGCACCAGCGTGAATTGATTCGAAACGCCGTACAAACAAACGCCAGCTTTGAAAAACCCTGGGTGGTCTTCTAATGCCTTCAGTACGGTAAAGCCGCCGGCGCTGCCTCCCATAATGACCAATTTTCCACCATCCACCCAGCCTCTCTCTACACAAGCTTTGGCACCGCTCACAGCATCCTCCACATCATAGATGCCCCATGAATAGCGCAGTTTCTCTCGATAAGCTCGCCCATAACCGGTTGAACCGCGATAATTGACCTCGAGGAAGGCATAGCCACGCGTGGCAAAATATTGAGCGCGCGGGTTGAAGCCGTTTTTCACCTGACTAGTCGGACCTCCATGGATATGGACGATCAAAGGAGGCAACCCCTTCGCTTTCCCATCCGGGCAGTGAGGAGGATAGTAAAGTCCATAGACGGTTTCGCCATCGCTGCCAACCCATTCAATCGGTTGGGCAGGCGAGTAAGATTCAAAGGGAATTTCCTCGCTAACTGCCCGTCCCCAAACGTGAGTAGAACCATCCTCTCGAAGGGTGATCACGCGCGGAGGAATCGTAGCAGCCGAAGCGATGCAAGCAAGGATGGTCTGACCCTGCCAGGAGGTCAGACAGATTTGTCCTAGCACAGTATAAGGGGGTGACAACTCGATCGGACTTTCTTCCCCACTTTCGATTGAAATTTCGACCAACTGATCCTGCGCCTGCTGGTTGCGGACGACAAAAATTGAGCCTCCCTGCGGGCTAAACTGAAAGGTGCGCATCCCCTGTACCCACGCCGGCAGGGCGTGTTCTGCTTGCACGGCGGTTAGCTGCCGTTTCGTACGACTGTGCAGGTCAACCACCCACAACTGCCACCAGTTCTCCGTTTCTGCCACATAAGCAAGATAGCGTCCATCAGGCGAGAAGAGGGGTTGGAAGACGGATGTTTTCTCGTCGCCGGCAATGGTCTCTACCGCAATACAGTGCAAGCAGCCTTGTTTTTCCTCCACCTCCGCCAAGTGCAAGCACGTACCATCCCATGGCATGTTGGGGTGATTCCAACTGATCCATGCCAAATGGTTGCCTTGAGGATGCCAGGCTGGCTGCATGTAAAAGTCTTCCCCTTGAGCAAGGATCTGCGGCCAGCTTTGACCACTGGAATCGACAACGGCGATTACATCCTTATCCTCGTAGGTGTGCACGTAAGCGACCCACTTTCCCTGCGGGGAGGGAGTTGGCGAAGCCGCGCGGCCAAAAGCAGGCGTAATGGGGGTTGGTTTGCCACCCAGCAATGACTGACGGTAAATCCGCCCCTGCTCGGCAGAGACAAAGTAAACCCACTCGCCCCACACGGAAAAATCCCCCCCGCCGTATCCCACTTTGGCACGCACAGAAAAATCGGCGTTGAGGTCCCGCCGCCCCTGCCCATCTAACGGCTGGGCAACAATCACCCCGCGATCCGAGCGATTTTCCAGCCAAAGCAGATACCCCAGCGGTGAGAGAGCTACTTCGGCAAAGGATAATCCCCGTGCCATCGAAAGCGGTGTGATCGGGCTTGGGAACAGCCCATACTGGAGTTCGTGATCACTCATATCGTCTCCTTTCACATTTCATCCTTTCAGCGTATCAATCCAACCATCTGACCAAGCATCCATCGCCTACTTGACCTGCAACGAGGTATCCCGCACCGGAGCAAAGGAATAGCGATGTAAGGGGCAGGCGCCCCAACGATGGAGACTCTGCAGATGGTACGCTGTGGCATACCCTTTGTGGACAGCAAAGCCGTATTGTGGGTAGTGCGCATCGATTTGGGTCATCCAGTGATCGCGCTCGGTTTTAGCTAAAATCGAGGCTGCAGCAATGCTCAAAGAGCGTTGATCGCCCTTGATCAGCGAAGTTTGGGGGAGATCACCTTGCGGCAAGCGAAAATAATCAATCAACAAGTGCTCTGGGGCACAGCTTAAGGCGCCCAATGCCCGCTGAGCTGCCAGACGGGTAGCGGCAGCGATCCCTAATTGGTCAATTTCCTGATTGGATGCAAACCCAACCGCCCAACTCACGGCGAGGGACTTGATTTTTGCCGCCCACTTTTCCCGCTCTACAGGGCTTAATTGTTTGGAGTCGCGCACGCCCCACAGCGCTTGTGCTACCTGCGGCTGCGCTGGGAGACACACCGCTCCTACGGCTAGCGGCCCAGCCAATGCCCCCCGCCCGGCTTCATCGATCCCAACCACGCGCGTGATGCCCCGCTCCCAAAGCTCGCTCTCGAAATGTAAATCGGGATTGGCGAACGCAACAGCTTTTGCGCTCATGCGCCGAAGTTCCTCCACCGCCAGCGGATATAGAGCAGATCCCAAGCCATGCGCATCGAATCGCGCAGTACATGAACTTTGCTCTGCGGATTGAAATACCAATTAATCGGCACTTCTCGAATGCGCATGCCCAGCCGCTTTGCTAAATAGAGAATCTCAACGTCGAATGTCCAGCCGGGAATGGTTTGCAATGGAAACAATTGTTCCGCAGCCGCAGCGCGAAAACACTTGAACCCACATTGGGTATCGTGGTATTCAGGCAATACGAGCACGCGGATGAGTAAATTAAAAACCCGCCCTACCCAGTGACGGAAATGAGGCTCGTCATAGCGTTTAGCGCCCGGCGCTTCCCGCGAGGCAATGGCGATGTCCGCATCCATCATCTGGGGCGGCAAGAAACGCTCAATTTCACTGGGCGGCATCGACAAATCGGCATCACACATCATCCGAAATTCACCTTGAGCAGCTAACATGCCGCGTTTTACCGCTAACCCTTTGCCGCGTTGCCTCTCTTGTAAGACAGACAACCCCTCATAACAGCGTGCCAACTCTTGAGCTAATGCATAGGTGCGGTCTTGACTGCCGTTTTCCACCACCCACACATCGAAGCGATAGGGTTGAGTGGTCAGATACGCATACAGGCTTTCCAGTGTGTGAGGCAAACGCTGTTCTTCGTTGTGGGCGGGGATGATAATTGAGAGGAACGGCTTGTTCAAGGATCAATCCAGAAAATCAGGATAAGGCTAAGACGACCAATACCAAAGCAATCAGCACCAACAAGTTTAGAACGACTAAAATCCCAATGATCACCAATTGGCGCTTAGAAAACGGCACTTTATGAATAGCGCGCACGAGTTTCTCATCTGACGGCAGGGGCACTTCAATCTGAGGGATTTGAACCTGAGGGGGCTTTTCCTCTCGAAAGGAAAACTCATCTTGGATTTCACGGGAAGCGAGAGCTTCTTCGAGGGTGTAAGGGGCAAGGATAGGCACAAGGGCGCGCACTTCATCGACCGTTAGGGTTGGCTGAGCACGCCCCAGCCCAGCAGCAAAGCGGGGAAATCCCTCCAGATAAATCAAGCGCACTTCGCCGGGTTCGGAGTCGATGTGAATGCCGGTTTCGGTGAAGACGATCACTGCTTGGACGATGACTTGAGCAAATCCTTGTTCGCTTAGATAAGCGCGCAAACGATCGGCTTGGGCTTTGGCTGCCTGCAAGGGATTGGGTGAGACGGCTCGATATTGGTTGCGGCGTTCATCCAATTGCTCCCATTCATCCCCTTTGGCACGATAGACCCCCCGTCGTTGATCGAGATAAACGAGCGTCACGCCACTCAGCCCCACCACAGCAATCGGGGCTTGGATTGCTCCACCCTCTAGGTTAACGTTATGGATCAGGGTATGGTTATGATCCAAGACACCCCCCAGCACACGCTGAATCTGTTCGGCTGGAGGGGTAACCTTGCGTCCTGTGTTAGGTTTTCTGACAGGAGATTTTTCAAGGTCAAAGGCTGCATCCACTGCATGTAAGACTTTCATCGTTCAATCATCCAGTTTGATTTAGACAGCAACCGTTTCTCGAAGCATTTGAACTGCTTCATCTATAAGCTGACGGCGGAAAGCGTCTAATTGTTTCAAGGGCAAGCGTGAAAAAATCGCTTCTTGCAGGAGAGATGGCGAATGGACAAGACGCACAAATTCATCCACTTTCAGCCCTTGACGAGCGGCAAACACCTCTGCGGTTGCAATTTTACTGCCCGGCTTGAGCTGTTCTGCAATCCGATCTCGCCAGACCATTAAGTGCTGATCCTGCACAAAGGGCAGCCAATGCCATGGAACAACGTTTGCCATGCGAACCCCCCACTGGGGTTGAAGACGGGGAAAAATTTGTTCATCCAGATAAGCGCGTAAGACGTTATGCAAAACCAAGCGTTGTTCAAACGTCCCCCAAGTGCTCTGCAGACCAAACACTGGCACAAAAATCTTCTCAACCCAACGCCAGTCTGCTTGTAGATGACACACATAACCGGCCAGAAAAGCCTGATGATCTTCGGACAATAAGCCCATCATTTGTAACTGAGGATAACTTTTCCACATTTGTTGCCAGGGGGGCAACGGATTGTTCTTCAAGGGTAGGTCAAAGAAATGCGTTTCAGCGCGGGGTTGCCCAGAAACCACCTGCACATCTGGCGCTACCTGCCCGAGCAAAAAGGCACCCAAGTTCCGCTCCAACAGGCTGCGCGTTGCAGAGGGTAAACGAGGATGCTCAAGAATTTCCTGCGCCAGAGTGAGATGGTAAAAGGGGGTAGGCATAGTCAGTTAAATGATCGGCACGCCGTCCAAACGGTCACCGTTTGCCGAGGTGTTTTCGGTTAGGATAACCGCATTCCCATTTACTTGTTTGAGTTGCACTGCTTGAGACAGTTGAAAGGCGCTTCCCATTTGAGGCAGCCTCTGGCCGGCAAATACTTTCTTTCCTTTTTTCAGCCGTTCGACCAATTCACTGCGCCGCAAGATGACAACGTCGGAGAACGCTTCTCCGCGGCGTTCATAGCCACGCACCCAATCGATCTCTCCATCAGAGGTATACCGCACCGTTTCGATGACGAAATCTGCCTTCGGTCGTCTCATGCTCTACACTCCCTGCAATCGTGGAATTTTCAGTCTTAATCTGCGCAAAGGATTATACCGCGCCTTGCCATCCCAAGATAGCACAACCTCAATGGCTGCCGTGCTTGCTTCTTCAAGAACGTCCCGAAGTTTACGCACCTACGTGCCTTAAACCCTTCAGGCCTCCGCGTCCTCGGGGAACACGGAGGCCTTCACAAAGGGAGGAGGACGAAATGGACGAGTTAAGCTGCCGAGAGTCTATTTCACTTCTTGGGATTGCTGAATGGGAAAGAGCGACTCGACAGGAATGCGGATCACATCACACCATTCGGCTGAGTGTGGGTTAAGACCACGCACGGCATTGTGATAAGCCTTCTGGACTGCACGCGTCACCGGCCCCATTTTGCCATTGCCAATGACGCGGAAGTCGATCTCAGTCAGGGCGATGACTTCAGCCGCCGTGCCACTGACGAAAACCTCATCGGCGATATAGAGATGATCGCGTGAGATGGGCTGTTCGATCACATCAATGCCGAGATCATTGCACAAAGTAAAGATCGTATCGCGAGTGATCCCTTCCAACACCGTATGGGTCGGTGGGGTATAGACTTTATTATTGCGCACCAAAAAGATATTCTCGCCCGTACATTCTGCGACAAAGCCTTGCGGATCAAGCATAATCGCTTCATCGAAGCCCAGTCGTTCTGACTCGGTCTTTGCCAAAACGCTATTGACATAGTTACCGCTGATCTTGGCTTTGGTCATCATCACGTTAGGGTGATGACGGGTGTACGACGAAATATTGGCGCGAATACCTTTTTCGAGCGATTCTTCACCCAAATAGTTTTTCCACTCCCAAACGGCTATGGCTAACTTTGGTTTTGCGCTGTCCACACTCAAATTCCAACCGCCTTCGTCAAGATAGATGACTGGACGAATATAACATTCCTCGAAACCGTTGGCAGCCACCGTCTGACGTACGGCATTTGCCATCTCTTCTTCGCTAAAAGGCAATTGACGAACGCCTAAGACTTTACTGGACTGAACCAGCCGATGAATATGCTCCTTCAGGCGAAAAACCGCCGGTCCGTCTGCGGTCGCATAACAGCGAATGCCCTCAAAAACAGCCACGCCATAATGGAGAGCAGGGGTGAGGAAGTGCAAGGTGGCTTTCTCGAATTCCACCAATTGCCCGTTATGCCAGATGTATTTCGATGGTGGTCTCATTTCAAACAACCTCCTAAAAAAGATTAAAAATTACTTGTCAACACAACTTGCCCCAAATCCTTTCAAACAGCCACGGTGGCAGCCGCCAATCGTTCTAGGATAACGCGCGTCATCGCTGCAGTATTGGCGCTACCGCCTAGATCAGGGCTGAGAACCCCAAGGCTGAGGGTTTCTTCCACAGCTCGCTCAACCGCTTGGGCTTCTTGTTCTAAGCCCAAGGAATAGCGCAGCAGCAAGGCGGCGGATAAAATCGTGCCCACCGGATTGGCAATCCCCTTACCGGCAATATCCGGCGCTGAACCGTGAATGGGCTCATATAAGCCGCGCGGTTTGCCATGCTGGTTCAGTGTATCGCCAAGCGAAGCCGATGCCATATTGCCCATCGAGCCAGTTAACATGGATGCCTCATCGGTCAGGATATCGCCGAACATGTTTTCGGTGACCAACACATCAAAGCTGCTGGGGCGCTGCAACAGATACATGGCGGCAGCATCGACCAATAAATGTTCTACAGCCACCTGTGGATATTCTTGCGCCACATCACTGACCACTTTACGCCACAGACGAGAGGTCTCTAAAATATTGGCTTTATCAATCGAAGTCACTTTGTGCCGTCTCTGCTCGGCTAACTGAAAAGCTAAACGAGCAATGCGCCGCACCTCAGACTCGGTGTAAGCCATCGTATCCACCGCCCGTTCCTCACCATCCTCAACCCAACGTCGCTTTGGCTGACCGAAGTAGATGCCAGAGGTCAACTCACGGACGAAGATCAAATCCACTTCAGCAATCACATCCATTTTTAGGGGCGAGGCGTGCAACAAGCATGGGTGCGGCTTGACCGGGCGCAAATTAGCATAGACTCCCAACCCCTTGCGGATTGCCAACAACCCTTGTTCAGGGCGTAAGGTTGCGTCCGGCGAATCCCATTGCGGTCCGCCCACCGCCCCTAAAAGCACCGCATCGGCTGCTTGGCAGGCTTCTAGGGTAAAAGGGGGCAACGGGTTTTGATACTGGTCGATAGCTATCCCGCCAATCGGGTAGTTCTCCATCTCAAAAGAATGTCCAAAAGCGTTTGCTACCGCCTTTAAGACCGTCTGAGCGGCCTCAATCACTTCGGGACCAATTCCATCACCGGGTAGACAGGCAATTGTTGCTTTCATGCGCATTTCTCAGCTTTCCGAAGTAGCGGGTGGATGAGCCAGAGCGTATTCAAAGCTATCGGCAATTGCCCGCCAACTGGCTTCGATAATATTGGTGCTTGCGCCAACCGTACTCCAGCGACGCGTGCCGTTTTTCGTGTCAATCAGCACCCGCACCGCCGAAGCTGTGCCGTTTTCGCTATCCACAATTCTCACTTTGTAATCGTCCAACCGCACCGCACGGATGGCCGGGTAAACGTCTTCGAGTGCCTTGCGCAAGGCGGCATCCAAAGCGTTGACCGGACCATTGCCTTCTGCCGCCGTGTGCAATATGCGGTCGCCAACGCGTACTTTGACCGTTGCCTCCGCCAACATGCCTCTCCCCTGCCGATGTTCCACAACGACGGTAAAGTCAATCAGCTCAAAGGGCGGTTGATAATCTGGTTGGGCGCGTTGGAGCATGACATTCACCGATCCCTCTGCACCCTCAAAAGTAAAGCCTTTGGCTTCCAATTGCTTGATTTCGTTGAGAATGTGACGGGCTTGTTCAGAGGACAGTGTGACACCCAACTCTTGGGCTTTTTCGACCAAGTTACCTCGCCCCGACAGTTCGGAGACAACCGAACGGCGCATATTGCCGACCAAGCGTGGGTCAATGTGCTGATACGATTCTTCGTGTTTCAACATGGCGGCGACATGGATGCCCCCCTTGTGGGTGAAAGCGCTCGCACCCACATAGGGCTGATGGCGATCGTGGGGGAGATTGGCAACCTCAGAGACAAAGGTCGAAAGCTCGGTCAAGCGCGCCAACTGTTCGTCTGAAACGCAACGCTTGCCCATCTTGAGTTGCAGGCTGGCGGTTACAGCGCATAAATCCGCATTGCCCACCCGCTCACCATAACCGTTGATTGTCCCCTGCACGTGAACCGCTCCAGCTTGCACGGCTGCCAAGGTATTTGCCACGCCGCAGCCGCTATCATTATGGCAGTGAACGCCTAGCGGCGTACGGATTTGTGCTTTTACCTCGCCGACAATCCGCTCGATCTCCCACGGCAGGCAGCCACCATTGGTGTCACAAAGGACGATGACATCCGCCCCATTTTGCTCGGCAGCCCGCAAGGTTTGCAAGGCATAGTCTGGATCGGCTTTGTACCCATCGAAGAAGTGCTCCGCATCGTAGATCACTTCCTTTCCATGCGCCTTCATAAAGGCGACACTGCTGCCGATCATGCGTACATTTTCTTCCAGCGTGGTTTCGAGCACGTGAAAGACGTGTAGATCCCAGCTTTTCCCGACTAGGGTGACCACCGGGGTTTGTGCGTCCAGCAATGCCTGAAGGTTGGCATCTTCTTCAGGAGGGGTATCTTTGCGGGTTGTAGAACCAAAAGCAGCAATTTTTGCATTCTGCCAGGTCATTTTGGCGGCGCGCTCAAAAAAGCGCGCATCTTTGGGATTAGAACCCGGCCAACCGCCCTCGATATAATGCACCCCAAAGCGATCGAGACGTTCGGCAATGCGAATTTTATCTTCCAGCGAGTAGGAGATGCCTTCGCGCTGAGAACCATCGCGCAGGGTGGTATCGTAAAGAAAGACGTCGGGGGAAGCATTATGCGAAGTCATAGCGTCTCACTCCGTAGGGATAGGCTCGTTCAGAGCGTTCGTATTCTTCAATTTGACCGTTAAAATTCAGCAGATAACCCAGCGAATCTAGACCTTTCAACAGACAGGTCTTATGGAACGTTTCAATGGGGAAAGGAACTTGAGAACCATCCGGTAAGCTCAGCGTCTGCTCAGCCAAATCTACGGTCACCGCCCACGCTTCAGCGGACTTGCCCGCCCCATTCTGGCGAGCTTCTTCGGCGGCAATTTCCATCAGACGAGCATGGGTCTGCTTATCCACTTGCAAGGGCAATAGACCGTTCTTGAGGGCATTGTTACGAAAGATATCTGCGAAAGAAGTGCTGATGACCACACGAATATCCCACGCCATCAGCGCCCACGGCGCATGTTCACGCGAAGACCCGCAGCCGAAATTATCCCCAGCCAGTAAGATTTGACGCCCCTGATAGCGCGCTTGGTTGAGCGGAAAATCTTGATTCGGCGAACCATCGGGCAAATAGCGCCAGCGAGCAAACAGCCCTTCTGCTAAGCCATTTTTATCGGTGACCTTTAGGTAGCGCGCTGGAATAATCTGATCGGTATCAATATCATTATGCAAGATAGGTATCAAGGCAGAGGTCAGACGTTCAAAGGGCTGCATTTATAAACTCCTTGGATCGGTGATTCGCCCGCGAATGGCTGTGGCTGCTGCCGTAAGTGGGCTTGCCAACAGAGTCCGTCCACCATCGCCTTGGCGACCCTCAAAGTTGCGATTGCTGGTGCTCACCGCCACCTGGCCGGGTTGCAATTGATCGCCGTTCATGGCAATGCACATGCTGCAGCCAGCATAGCGCCACTCACCCCCAGCTTGCAGGAAGATGCGGTGTAACCCCTCTGCTTCAGCCTGACGACGGACACTTTCGGATCCGGGCACGACAATCAGACGCACTCCCTCTGCTACCTTTCGATCTTTGAGCAGGGCGGCTGCTTGACGCAAATCGGTCAGCCGCGAGTTAGTACAGCTTCCGATAAAGACCACATCCACCGGCTGGTCTAAGAGGGGTTGATTGGGTTGGAAGCCCATGTAGCGCAGCGCTTTCTCTAAGGCAGCTCGCTTATCGGCATCCTTTTCCTGTTCGGGATCGGGGACGCGCCCGCTAATCGGCACACCCATCGAAGGGTTTGTCCCGTAAGTGATCATCGGCTCTAACTTTGAGACATCAATGGTCACTTGGCGATCGTATTGCGCTCCTGCATCCGAGGGTAAGGTGCGCCAATAGGCAACCATGCGTTCCCACTCCTCACCTTTTGGAGCAAAGGGGCGGTTGGCAAGATACTCGAAAGTCGTTTCGTCTGGCGCAATCATTCCCGCTCGCGCTCCGCCCTCAATAGACATATTGCAGAGAGTCATACGTTCGTCCATATTGAGTGCTTGCACCGCTTCACCGCAATACTCAAAGACATGCCCCGTTCCGCCGCCAACGCCAATTTAAGCGATCAAGGCAAGGATCATATCTTTGGAAGTCACGCCCTTGGGCAAATGTCCTTGAAAGACAACCTGATAGGTCTTCGGACGGTATTGAAGCAGACACTGGGTCGCCAACACCAATTCGACCTCGCTGGTACCAACGCCGAATGCCAGCGCGCCAAAGGCGCCATGGGTTGCCGTATGGCTATCGCCACACACGATGGTCATACCGGGTTGGGTGAAGCCAAGCTCTGGGCCAATGACGTGCACGATCCCGCGCTGTTCATCGCCGAGATCATACAGGCGGATGCCAAAATCGGCACAGTTGCGGCGCAGTTGCTCCAATTGCTTCGCACCTTGCGAATCAATAGCGTGCAAGGACAAGTCGATCGTCGGCGTCGAATGATCCATGGTTGCCACACAACGATCGGGACGGCGGACTTTCAAACCCCGTTGGCGCAACCCCTGAAAAGCCTGCGGGGAGGTGACTTCATGGATCAAGTGCAAATCGATATACAACACGGCGGGAGAGCCAGGCTCTTCCACCACCACATGGCGATTCCAGATCTTTTCGAATAAGGTTTGTGGTTTTGTCATCATCCTAAAACGCTGAAAAAGAATCGCAACGATAGGAATCGTCGCTGGGATAATGGCGGCTGATGTGCCAATCATCAAAGGCTTTGGAGGACAGCTCTCCGCCAAAGTTTTCACTGTTCTCTGGATCAGGGTCAGCAAATTGCCCCGTCTGAGACGAGGGTTTAGCCGAACCGTTGTGGTTTTCAATGGCAGACAGATCCCAATGGCGGGGATACAGGCGCATACGATGGTAATCGCCTAAATATGGGGGATTGGTTGCGCGGGAAGAATTTTTCTCGGCCATCGGTTTGCTCCTTTCGACTGACAAAATCAAAACCAGTTCAATATGCCATCGACATCACCATGTTGATTTTGACATCTACATAGCGTTCGAATTGACGGAAGTTTTCGCGGAACAAGTCCGCAAGACGTTGTGCTGCCTCATCATAGGCTTTCGGGTCTTGCCATGTTTGGCGGGGGTTGAGCAATTCATCCGGCACGTCAGGACAGTGCTCAGGGACTTCAAGATTGAAGTAAGGAATCCGCTGGTAAGAGACGTCTTCCAATTTGCCCTGCATTGCTGCAGAGACCATCGCCCGTGTATAAGGCAGCGGCATCCGTTGCCCAACGCCATAAGGGCCACCTGTCCAACCGGTGTTCACCAGCCAGACCCGCGATTCATGTTTGCGCAATTTCTCAGCCAACATTTGGGCATAGCGCGCCGGATGTAAGGGCATGAAAGGCGCACCAAAGCAGGTCGAGAAGGTCGCCTGCGGTTCTTTGCCTAAGCCTTTCTCGGTGCCGGCGAGCTTAGAGGTGTAACCAGAGAGAAAATAATAGATAGCTTGAGAGTGATCCAGGCGGGCAATCGGCGGCAACACACCATACGCATCGGCAGTCAGGAAGAAAATGTTTTGAGGATGCCCAGCTACCCCACTGGAGACAATGTTATCCAGAAAGCCGATTGGATACGCGGCGCGGGTGTTTTCGGTATAGGAATCATCGTTGTAGTCAACTCGGCGTGTGTACGAATCAATGGCGACATTTTCGACAACTGCGCCAAAATGACGCGTGGCTTTCCAGATGAGCGGCTCCAATTCTCGAGAGAGGCGGATGACTTTGGCGTAACACCCTCCCTCGAAATTGAAGATTCCCTCGTCACTCCAGCCATGTTCATCGTCGCCGACCATTTTGCGTTGCGGATCCGAGGAAAGAGTCGTCTTACCTGTGCCTGATAGGCCAAAAAATAGCGCCACGTCGCCTTCTTCGCCAACGGTAGCAGAACAATGCATCGGCAAGACATCCTGTTGAGGCAGCAAATAATTCATCGCCGTAAACATGGCTTTTTTGATCTCGCCGGCATAAGCGGTGCCGCCAATCAATGCCATGCGCTTGGTGAAGTTCAAGATGACGAAGATATCCGAGTTCAACCCATCCAATTCGGGGATGGCACGGAAACCCGGCGCGTGGAGCACAGTGAACTGTGGCACGTGATCGAGCAGCTCTTGCGGCGTGCGGCGGATGAAGACGTTGCGCGCAAATAAACTATGCCAGGCGTTTTCGGTGATCACCCGAATGGGCAGGCGATAGCGGGGATGAGCACAAATGGTTGTATCCTGCACGAAGACATCCCGACCCTGAAAATAGGCTGCCATGCGCAGATGCAGTTGATCAAAACGAGCTGGATCAAGAGGTTGGTTGATCTTGCTCCAATTGACCCGTTCGGCGGTCTCCGAGTCGGATACGATATATTTGTCATTTGGGGCTCTGCCGGTGTAGGTTCCTGTTCGCACCACAACCGCTCCCTCATGCGCCAACATCCCTTCGCGGCGCGAGACAATCTGCTCAACCAAAGCCGCGGTCGGGAGGCTCCAGTATTCCATGTTTAAGTTTCGCAGACCATGATTTTCCAAGCCATAATGGCTGGGAACACCCATTGTATTGCTCATTGGGTTTGGCTGCCTCCATTCTTCGAAAATCCGCTTGCCGCAAGCAGTTTGTTCAGAGCGGCTAAATAGGCTTTGGCTGCAGCGACAATAATATCCGTATCAGCGCCATAACCGCCAAAGGTGCGCGTGCGGGTATGACCGTTCTGCGGTGAGGTGCGCTCGTGCAAGCTAGGGTCTTCGGCTTGCAAGCGCACAGTCACTTCACCCAGCGCATCGATTCCCTCTGTCACGGCATGGACGTTGAATTCTAGTAAAGTATTTGGTGCGCCGACAATGGCATCAATGGCGCAGTAGGTGGCATGGACCGGACCTGTTCCCACCGCAGCGTGGATATGGGTCTGTCCATCCGGGCCGCGCAGACGCACCGTTGCCGTCGGCATTCCCATCGTGCCGCAAGCCACCTGTAAACCGTCGAGGCTGTAAAACTCTTCGCCGCGGCTTGCCTGATCACCAACCAAAGCCTCCAGATCAGCTTCGGTAATCACCTTTTTCTTATCTGCCAGTTCTTTATAGCGCTCAAAGGCGACATCCAATTCTTCTTTGGTGAGCTGGTAGCCAAGCTCCTCCAAATGCACGCGCAGGGCATGCCTGCCGGAGTGTTTTCCCATCACCAGCTTGGAGCGACCCAAACCCACTGTCTCAGGGCGCATGATCTCGTAGGTCTCTTGGTGTTTCAACATCCCATCTTGGTGAATGCCGGCTTCGTGCGCAAACGCATTTGCCCCAACAACCGCTTTGTTGGGCTGGACAGGGATGCCGGTATAGGTGGAGACCATGCGGCTGACCCGCGTAATTTGAGTGGTATCGATGCCCGTGGTCAGCCCGAACATAGCTCGGCGGGTATGCAGGGTCATTACCACTTCTTCTAATGACGTATTACCGGCGCGCTCACCAATGCCGTTGATGGTAACTTCCGCTTGGCGGGCGCCGGCTCGAATGCCAGCAATGGTGTTGGCAGTAGCCAAGCCCAAGTCGTTATGACAGTGCACTGAAACGATTGCTTTTTCAATGCCGTCGGTATTGGCGATGATGTTGCTAATCAGTTTCCCAAACTCATCTGGAGTGGTGTAACCGACTGTATCAGGGATATTGAGAGTCGTAGCTCCGGCTTTGATCGCCTCAGAGAGAACCAGATAGAGGAACTCCGGTTCACTGCGCCCGGCGTCTTCAGGGGAAAATTCCACATCTTCACACAGCGAGCGCGCATAAGCCACCATCTCCTTCACGCGCTCGACTACTTCTTCGGCATCCATGCGCAGTTTGTAACGCATGTGAATGGGAGAAGTAGCGATGAAGGTGTGAATGCGCGGATGTGCAGCATATTTGACTGCATTCCAAGCGGCATCGATGTCATGTTTGTTCGCCCGCGCTAAACCGCAGATGATCGGGAAACGACGATTCGTTTCGCCATCTCCCCACGTCATATTGCCGATTTGCTCAGCGATCATGCGCACCCCCTCCGCATCATCCGGCGAAGCAGCCGGGAAACCAGCTTCGATGACATCCACACCAAGACGGGCTAAGGCGCGCGCGATCTCCAACTTCTCGATCGAGGTAAGGCTTGCGCCGGGCGACTGTTCACCATCTCGCAAAGTCGTATCGAAGATGCGCACGTAATTGGGATTGATCATCGTTGGGTTCATCGTTCCTTCACCTTGTCCTGTCAAAAAGCTCAATCTCCGGGCTTGATTTCAACGGGTTGAATAAACGGCATCATGCGGCGCAATTCAGCTCCCACCTGTTCAATCAGGTGCGTTTGCTCTTGCTTGCGGCGTTCATTGAACCAAGGACGACCGTTTTGATTTTCCTCGATCCAGCGCTGGGCATACGTGCCGTCTTGAATGTCCTTGAGCAATTGCCACATGGTATGGCGGGTCTCTTCGGTTACCAAACGCGGCCCAGCGGTATAATCGCCATGTTCTGCTGTATCCGAGACCGAGTAACGCATGTAATTCAACCCGCCACGGTACATGAGATCAACAATCAGTTTCAGTTCGTGCAAGCATTCAAAATATGCCAATTCGGGTTGATAACCGGCTTCGACCAGGGTTTCAAAGGCCGCTTTCACCAGTGCGGTAACGCCACCGCATAGCACAGCCTGTTCGCCGAATAAATCAGTCTCTGTCTCTTCTGCAAAGGTGGTTTCCAGAACGCCGGCGCTGGTCGCACCAAGAGCATAAGCATAAGACAATGCATTTTCCTTTGCCTTGCCACTGGCATCTTGATGCACAGCTAAGAGGGAAGGCGTTCCACCCCCCTCGACGTAAATTTCGCGCACCCGATGGCCAGGGGCTTTCGGCGCAACCATACTCACATCCACATACGGCGGAGGCTGGATGGTGCCATAGCGGATGTTGAAACCATGCGCAAACATTAACGTCTTGCCTTCGGTTAAATGGGGAGCAATCGATTGTTCGTACACTTTGGGTTGTTCAGTGTCTGGCAAAAGGAGCATAATCACATCGGCTTCCTGCACAGCCTGGGCGACCTCGCGCACCGGCAGTCCCTGCTGTTCCGCTTTTTGCCAGCTCTTGCTGCTCGGTCGCAAACCAACACAAACCTCCACGCCGCTATCGTGCAAGTTGAGGGCGTGAGCATGCCCCTGTGACCCAAAACCGATCACCGCAACCTTTTTCTGGCGGATTAAAGTCGGGTCAACATCTCGGTCGTAATAAATTTTTGCCATACAAATCCTTTCAAGAGCGAAGATTAGTCCATTTCCAGCACTTCTTCTGGATGGTGACCGTTCGACCCTGCGCCGGGTGTATGACGTACCGGTTCATATCCGCCGCGGATCATTGCCACCTGACCAGTGCGCACCATCTCCAAAATGCCGAAAGGACGTAAAAGCTCGATTAGGCTTTCAATTTTGTCTTCTGTGCCGGTGATCTCCACAATGACCGATTCGGCTGCCACATCAACAATGCGCCCGCGAAAGATCGAAGCGAGATTGGCGATCTCGGCGCGCTGATCCAAGGCGGCTTTGACCTTGATCAACGCCAAATCGCGGATCACAGCCGGTTGGGTTGAGACGTCGTGTACGTCAATGACGTTCACCAGCTTGTACAGATTGGCTTCTACTTTGCGGGCATCCACTTCTTCGCTATTGACCACAATGGTCATGCGGGAGATATCCTTACGGTCGGTATGACCGACATTCAGGGACTCGATGTTAAAATTCCGTCGCCGGAATAGAGAAGCCACACGGTTTAAGACACCGGGCTTGTTTTCTACCAGAGCAATCAAAGTGTGTTGCATTTTTTCCTCCGCGAATTCCTTCTAATTCAACGACCCTATGCAATGGGTTTTTCGCGCACCGGACGGCGGATCATATCGTGCAAATCTGCGCCTGCCGGCACCATCGGATAGACCGCTTCTTCCATCTCGACGAAGAAATCCAGCAAGACGGGTCCAGGCGTTTGGTGAGCAAACTGCAAGGCATCCATCATCTCATCCCGCTTCGTGACTCTTCGAGCGGGAATACCGTGTGCGTCAGCAATTTTGACGAAATCGGGACCATGTAAGGGGGTGGCAGCGTAGCGGCTATCGAAGAAGAACTCTTGCCATTGGCGCACCATCCCCAAGAAGTGATTGTTCATGATGGCAATCTTGATGCTCGCCCCTTCTTGAACAATCGTTGATAGCTCCGCTTGGGTCATCTGAAAACTGCCATCCCCATCGATCACCCACACATCGCGGCTCTTATCGGTAAACCAAACCCCCAGCGCAGCCGGAACACCAAAGCCCATCGTCCCCGCACCGCCAGAGGTGATAAAGCGATGAGGCTGCTCGAAGGGGTAATATTGGGCTGCCCACATCTGGTGTTGTCCCACGCCGGTGGTCAAGGTCGCCTCACCTTTTGTCGCCTCCCAGATGCTGCGGATCACGTGTGCAGTGTAGAGCTTGCCATCATCCGGCCAGTAGATAATGTCGCGCGAATCAGACTCTTGCTTCCATTCGTTGATCTGAGCGCGCCATTCCTCATGACGAGCCTCTTCAACAAAGGCCAACAAATCGGTCAGGACAGCTTTGAGGTCGCCAAAGAGCGGCAAATCCACGACCACATTCTTGTGGACTTCAGAAGGATCGATCTCCACATGGATCTTTTTGGCATGGGGTGCATACGTCTTCAAGTTGCCGGTCACGCGGTCGTCAAAGCGCATCCCGAGGGCAATCAACAAATCGGCATTTTGGATCGCCAAATTACAGTATGCCTCACCGTGCATTCCCATCATGCCAAGGTTCAACGGGTCAGAAGCCGGCATTGAACCGATCCCCAACAAGGTCATCGCTACGGGAATATCTGCCCGATGAGCTAACTCCTGCATCTCCGGGTATGCCCGCGAGATCAACAAGCCATGGCCGGCCAAGATCACCGGTCGGCGGGCTTCGCGGATCATTCGGGCAGCTTCTTGCAATTTCGCCTTAGGCGCCGTGCGCGGCGGTCGGTAACCGGGCAGCTCGATTTTTTCGGGATAAACGAATTCCGTTTTCTGGATCTGCGCGTTCTTACAAATATCAATCAGTACGGGTCCTGGGCGGCCGCTGCGAGCGATATAGAATGCCTCGCGCACGACTTGGGCGATCTCTTCGGCACGGGTGACTAGGTAGTTATGCTTGGTAATCGGTAGGGTGATGCCGGTCACATCCGTCTCTTGAAAAGCATCGCCGCCGATTAAGTGGGCATGAACTTGCCCGGTGATAAATACGACCGGCGATGAGTCCATCATGGCTGTTGCGATGCCGGTCACCAAATTCGTGGCACCCGGACCAGAAGTCGCCATGGCGACTCCAACTTTACCGGAAGCGCGTGCATACCCATCCGCCATGTGCGCAGCGCCTTGTTCGTGGCGTACCAGAACATGGTGAACTGGGTATTTCAACATGGCATCGTAGATTGGCATATTAGCGCCGCCGGGGATGCCGAAGACGACTTCGACACCTTCGCGCATCAAGCATTCCCATAAAATTTCAGCTCCACTGAGTTGCATTTTGATACCTCTCTTTCGTTGTCAACTTGTTGATTAGACCAATACGGCGCCATGTGAGGCGCTAGTGACAAAGCGCGCATATCTGCGTAGCCACGGGCTACTCGTGCGCGGTTCGAACGGCGGCAGAGCCGCCAGCCGATCCTGAATCTCCTCATCGCTTAAACGCACGTTCAACATGCGTCGATCGATATCCAATTCGATGATGTCGCCATTCCGCAAGGCAGCAATTGGACCGCGCGCGGCTGCTTCCGGGCTGACATGCCCAATACAGGCACCGCGCGTCCCGCCTGAAAAGCGTCCATCGGTTATCAAGGCTACCGATTCCCCTAACCCCATCCCCATAATGGCGGAAGTCGGTGCAAGCATCTCCTGCATACCGGGTCCGCCGCGCGGGCCTTCATAGCGAATCACCACCACCTCACCAGGTTGCACCTGCTTGCCTAAGATGCCTTCGAGGGCTTCTTCTTGGCTTTCGAAAATCCGCGCTGGTCCGCTAAAACAGCGCATGGAAGGCGCCACACCTCCGGTTTTGACGATGCCCCCTTCTGGGGCTAAGTTTCCAAACAAAACTGCCAATCCGCCCGTCTGGCTGTGCGGGTTTTCGAGGGGGCGAATCACTTCATGGTCGCGAACAGCCATACCGCGAATTGACTCGCTCAACGTCTGCCCGCTCACCGTCACCCGCTCCAGATGCAAGGTATTTCCACCGCGGGCAATTTCATTCAAGATCGCCGGGATGCCGCCTGCACGGTGTAAATCTTCCATGTGCCAAGGTCCGGAAGGACTGATTTTGGAGAGATAGGGCGTTTTATCAGCAATTGCATTGATGCGCTCGAGGGGATATGCGATTCCCGCTTCATGGGCAAACGCTAAGGTGTGCAAGACGGTATTGGTGCTGCCACCCATCGCCATGTCCAAGGCAAAGGCGTCGTCGATGGCTTCCAAGGTCACCACTTGGCGCGGGGTGATGTTGCGCTCCACCAAGCTCATAATCAGGGTTGCTGCGCGCTGCGCCAGCGCTTCGCGTTCTGCAGTCTGCGCCAGTGCGGTGCCGTTATAGGGCAACGCCAAGCCGAGCGCTTCGAGCAAGCAGTTCATCGAGTTGGCGGTAAACAACCCCGAACAAGAGCCGCAAGAGGGGCAAGCAAAATCTTCGAGCACTTTCAACCGCGCTTCGTCAATCTTGCCAGCTTTATACGCTCCAACACCTTCAAAGACCGAGATCAAATCGATGGTTTCCCCTTCCGGGGTCTTACCGGCAGCCATCGGTCCCCCAGAGATAAATATCGCCGGGATGTTCACGCGCAAAGCGCCCATGATCATGCCCGGCACAATCTTGTCGCAGTTGGGGATACAGACCATGCCATCGAATTGGTGAGCTTCGATCATCGTCTCAACGCTATCGGCGATCAATTCTCGCGAAGGCAAACTGTATTTCATGCCAGCATGCCCCATGGCAATGCCATCATCTACACCAATGGTATTGAATTCAAAAGGCACACCCCCAGCCGCGCGCACGGCCTCTTTCACCAACTTACCGAACTGCTGCAAGTGCACATGACCCGGCACAATATCAACATACGAATTGACAATGGCGATGAAAGGTTTGGAAAAATCCTCATCCCGCACACCGGTTGCCTTTAGCAGGGCTCGGTGTGGCGCTCGTTCAAAACCTTTTTTAATTCGATCTGATCTCATCTCTACCTCTACTCAAAATCAAACGGGGCTGCTTTGGTTGGGCAGCCCCGTTTCGTTTGTTTATCTGGGTAGATAGAATTATCTCCGCGAGGTCGCCCAAACCGGTACTTGGCTCTCAATGACAACAATGAGAACCAACAAGCTACCTAGTATGAGCGAAAGCGAGAGACTATCTATCATTCTTTACACCTACTCATCTCAAATCTTACTCAAGAGTTTAGCCTATCGATCAAGGCTTGTCTATCGCAAAACTATACGAAAATGGTATCTCATCTATTGTTAACCTTGTTGATTTTGTCCGTTATTAGTAAGCAAAAATTTGGATCTGCGCAGGTTTTGGGGAAGTAAACGCCAAGGGTTCAAAAATTGACAGAAGTCCCCAACCGAGAACTGGCTTGCTCTGGTTCCCCACCAGTGACTTTTTTCGCACTTACCAAAGGGAGAGGGGATGAGATTGTTGGTATAATCAAGGTATCGGTTGCAAGATTAGTAAAGAAACATCCTTCTCAACCTCGGTGTGCGGCTTTGGCCGCGGCGGAGTTGCCACAGGTAGAGATTAACCACAAGGAGCTTGCTATGGAATGGGTTGGTCAATCGGTTCAACGTTTGGATGCAGTTGGCAAGGTTACGGGTCAAACCCTTTTCCCAGGCGACATCAACTTGCCCAACCAAGCTTATATGAAGATCCTCTTTGCCCAGCGTCCTCACGCCATTATTCGACGCATCGACACGCAAAAAGCTGAAGCATTAGAAGGGGTGATCGCCATCTTCACGGCAAAAGATGTGCCCAACAATGAATACGGCTTGATCATGCCCGATCAACCGGTGTTATGCGGGCCAGGTTCAAACAAGCCTTATGCTGACCGCGTGCGCTTCATCGGCGATCAAGTGGCATTGATCATCGCCGAAAGCGAGGAGATCGCCGCAAAGGCACGGGATTTGATCGAGGTAGAGTACGAAGACCTGCCAGTGGTCACCGATATGGTGGCAGCCATGCAGTCAGATGCCCCTCTCCTGCATCCCGACCGTGGCTCGAACGTTTTCTGCCACTACCGCATTCGCAAAGGCGATGTAGCGGCAGCCTTTGCCCGTTGTGATGTGCTCATCGAAGGAGAATACCGTACGCCGGCACAAGAACATGCCTACCTTCAGCCTGAGGCCGGGCTAGGCTATATCGATGAAGAAGGGCGGGTAACCGTTCAAGTTGCCGGACAATGGACGCACGAAGATCAAGAGCAGATTGCCCATGCCTTGAACTTGCCGCTTGAAAAAGTGCGCGTCATTTATCCGGCTATCGGCGGTGCATTTGGTGGACGGGAGGATATGTCTGTCCAAATTGTCTTAGCCTTGGCAGCCATGCGTTTGCATGAGCGAGGAATCAACCGTCCGGTTAAGATTATCTGGAGCCGCGAGGAATCGATCATTGGCCATCACAAACGGCACCCTTACCTGATTCGCACTCGTTGGGGGGCCACCAAAGAAGGCAAAGTGATCGCTGCAGAGGTTGAAGTGATTGCCGATGGGGGGGCGTATGCCTATACCAGTACCAAGGTCTTGGGTAACGCCACCTTAATGTGCACAGGTCCCTATGAAATCGAAAATGTAAAGGTTGACTCTTATGCGGTTTACACCAACAACCTCCCCAATGGTGCTTTTCGCGGCTTCGGGGGCCCTCAAGGGGCTTTTGCAGCCGAGATGCAGATGAACCGTCTAGCCGAGACGTTGGGGATGGACCCAGTCGAAATCCGCTTGCGCAATATTTTGCGCGAAGGCTCTTTGCTTTCGGTAGGTACGCCTTTGCCCAAAGGAGTCAGCATCAGACAAGTGGTGGAACAGTGTGCCAAAGCCGCCGGCTGGCAGCACACCGAGGACGGCTGGAAGCGCCCGCCGAAGCCCGCAAATCCAGCCCCGCATCTCATCCGTGGGATGGGTTTCGCCTGCGCTTTCAAAAACGTTGGCTTTTCTTTTGGAGCGCCCGAACACTCGTGGGCGACAGTGGAACTGTATGGTGACGCAGAGATCGAGCGTGCCGTTGTCCATCACGCCGGTGCAGATGTCGGGCAAGGGGCGCACACCGTCATGGCGCAGATTGCCGCTGAAACGTTGGGGATTCCACTGGAGCGCGTGCGTATGGTGGTTTCCGATACGGCCGTGACGGACAATTCCGGCTCGGCCTCTGCCTCTCGCATGACCTTCATGGCGGGCAATGCGATCAAAGGAGCGTGTGAAATTGCCCTTGAGAAGTGGCGGGCAGAAGAGCGCCCGGTGGTGGTTAAGTACAAATATCGCCCCCCGGCAACCACGCCTTTCGATCCCCAAACCGGCAAGTGTGAACCTAATTTCGCCTATGGTTATGTCGCTCAAGCCGTCGAGGTTGAGATTGACACCGAAACGGGGCAAGTGCATCTTGTGCGAGTCATTTCGGCAGATGATGTTGGCAAAGCGGTCAACCCGCTTCAGGTTCAAGGTCAAATCGAGGGCGGTGTGGTGCAGGCAGCCGGCTATGCCATCCTCGAAAATTTCGTCCAGAAAGATGGCTATGTCCAAACCCAGCATCTCTCCACCTATTTGATTCCTTCGGTATTGGATATTCCCGATCGGGTGGACTCGTTAATCTTAGAGTACCCCGACCCAATTGGGCCCTATGGAGCTAGAGGTATGGGTGAGATGCCCTTCTTACCCCTTGCTCCAGCGGTGATGGCGGCGGTGCACGATGCCAGTGGTGTTTGGTTCTTTGAATTTCCTCTCATCCCCGAACGCGTTTTACGGGGATTGGGCAAACTCAAACCGCTGACGGCTAAGTAGCTAAACGATTGTTGTGAAAGCGAGTTGATTTTTGCTTCTCTGCTTCAATTAATTTCTTTAGGAACTTTCCCGCAGGTGAATCGGCAGGCACTTGCGGGAAGTTTTTGACCTTTCGATGCTTGATCTCCTGGAAGCGTATGGTCTCTTTGGCTTACAACATGGCTCAGCCGTGTTGTTAGGTTTACTGCGTGCTAAGATCTTAGCGGCTACGCTAGGTCCATTTGGGGTGGGTATCTTTTCGCAAGCCAACACCTTCTTCACTCTCTTACAAGGGTTTTTCATCTTGGGCTTGGGAGGCGGACTGACAAAAATGATCGCCGAAAGGCGCGCCGGTGAAGATTACGAAGGTTTGAATCAAACGATCGTCACAGTCATGCTTGCCTATGGTTTCATCGGCATCGGTTTTGTTGGCTTGTGTATGGCTTTCGCTCAGCCGTTGGCTCAATTTGCCTTCAATAGCTCGGCGTATCTATCCTACATAATTATTGTCAGCCTGACAGCCTTTGCGGGGCTGCACTATCAAGAAATGCTGATTATCTTTCGTGGTCTGATGCAATGGCGCGAAGCCTCGCTGGTCGCCATTGTTGGAAACAGCCTCAACGTCGGCATCATGTTGGTCTGTATTCTGCTTTGGGAGGTGTGGGGAGCTGTGCTCTCCCTCTTATTGGCTCAAGTGGTCAGCTTTCTGTTAGCCTTTTGGCTGCTGGTGCGTTCGACCGCCAAAAAGCACCAAATCCGCTTTTGGAAAGCCAAACCTCGCTGGCACATCTTGCGTTCCTTGTGGGATTTCGCCGCCCCGCTGACGGTGATGAACATGCTGGGCACCGTGCTGTATCTGACCATTCGCAGTCAAATCATCCGTCAGCTTGGCGCTGAAGCCAATGGGCTCTATCAGGCTGCCTATTCTGTTTCGTATGCCTATATGGGTTTTGTCAACACCGCCATATGGGGATATGGCATTCCGAAACTTTCTTCCCTTAAGGAAAAGATTGGGGAGGTGGTACATATCCAAAACAACAGCCTGCGTCTCGGCTGGCTGACGATGGTGCCCTTTACCATTGCTCTGTTAGCCGGGCGGGAAATTTGGATCCCCTTATTGTTCACTGCAGAGTTTCTCTCGGTTGCCCCTCTGTTCATCTGGCAACTGCTGGGGGATGTGATCTTTTTTGTGCGCATGAATATTTTGATCTCCATGGTGCCGTTGGAAAAGATGAGAAATTACTTTATCGAAGGGGTTGCTTATTGGATTTTCTGGACTGCCTTTACGGTGTTCTTTCTCTCCCGCTTGGGGATTGCAGCGGTGATCTTCGGCTATTTCCTGATTAACCTACTCTTTTTGATCTTTGATCTCACCGTCCAGAGCCGCATCAACGGTTTCCGTCTGCGTCAGGATAACCGGCAAATGTTTCGCAAGGGGGTTCCCCTGACGCTGGTGGGCTACCTGCTTGCCCAATTTATTCCCTACCTTTTGCTGCGCTTCTTTTTATGTGCACTGGTGATCCTCATCTTATTGGTTTGGCTGCCCAGCGGACAAGAAAAGCGCAACGCGGTGCGGTATTTGCAGCAGATGCTCGCCAAGCTGCTTGCCCCCTTTCAACGACAGCCGTAAAATTCGCCTGCAGGGGGATGAATAAAGCAAATGCCCTGGTCAATGCATTGGACTAGCCCTTGCATCTCCTGTTCGGTTGCAACTACCCCACCTGCTCGAACTCCTCTAGCCGTTCAAGGAAAGCAGAAACCACTTTTGGATCGAATTGCTTCCCTGCCTGTTCCCTTAGATACTCCAGCGCCTGATCTCTGCCCCAAGCAGGGCGGTAAGGGCGGTCGGAGCGCAGCACATCCCAAACATCGATGACGGCGAAGATACGGGCTTCCAAGGGAATGTTCTCACCCTTCAAGCCACGCGGATATCCGTTTCCATCCCAATGTTCATGGTGGCAATATGGAATCACAGTGGCGGGCTGTAAGGAGGGGATGTTCGCCAGCATCTCCTTGGCGTATTCTGGGTGTCTGCGGACGATTTTCCATTCTTTATCACTTAAAGGCCCTGGTTTTTGTAAAATCGACTCGGGGATGGCTAAATTGCCAATATCGTGTAAGAGCGCCCCATGGCGAATATGGGTTAGGGTCTGATTGCTAAAACCGAACTGACGCGCTAGTCGCAGGGTGATCTCTGCCACTCGGTTGGAATGACCATGCACGTCTGGATCTCTCAACTCTAGTGCCCGCGCAAACCCTTCAATAACCCCCTCGTAAGCCAAAGAGAGCTGGGTTTGACTGCGTTGCAGGGTTTCAAACATTTCGGCATTATCGATGGCGATGGCTGCTTGTTCTGCCAGAGCTTCCAAAAAACGCTGCCACTCCGCTGTGGGGGATAACTCGCCGATCTTAAAGACCTCTAGCACACCTTTGATCTTGCCTTTGGAAATCAGCGGGGCTGCAGCATAAGCCTTATATCCTTGTTCGGCGCTGCGGTCTTGAAAGCGGCGTTCCCCTTGATAGGTGCGTAAATCTTGGATAATGACGATTTTGCGTTCCAAAATGGCTTGTCGCGGCGGGTCATTTTCCATCTGATAGATGGTAGGGATCAATGCTTTGGGATATTGATAGGTCGTCAAAGCTGTCAACATCTGACTGGTATCATTGAACTTCAAAAGGACGGCCGCATCTACGTCAAGCTGTTGCACCGCCTGAGCCAATAAGATGTTGCCGGTAAAGTTCACATCCATGCTGGCATTAATGGTGCGATCGATAATATGCAGGGCATTCAATTGCTTAAGGCGCTGACCGGTTTGTTCATAGAAAGCAGCGCGCTGCAATGCTGAGGCTGCAATATCCACGACAGCGCGCAGGATTTGACTTTCGTGTTCCGAAAGTGGCGTTGGACGTGCCATACAAAGCCAGCCAATCAGCTCACGCTCTGTCCTCATCGAAAAACATGCTAGCCATTGATTGTCGAGATGATAGCTTCTCAATTCTTCAAACCAACTCTCTGAAGATACTCCTTCATTAAGGTTTTGACTTGCCTCATTCTCCACAACTCGTAGGTGCTCTGGGTAGGCGATCACGCTGCCTTCGAGCTCTTTCCAAACTCCGCTGCCATAGGCGATGACTCCCTTGGTTGAATCTTGGGTGAGCATCCCGATTAGAAGATGTTCGGTTTGGAACAACCGCTCGCACTGCTCGGCAAGACAAGCGATCATCTGGGCGCGGTCGTAGGCTTGACGCATGGCAGCCGAGACTTGGGCAATCGCTTCGAGTTCCCGTTCGTATTGTTTGCGCTCGGTGATGTCGCGGGTGATGGAGAGGATACAGGTTTCACCGCCGATCTCGATCACCCGGGCAGACATCATGCCGATATGGATTGATCCGTCCTTTATGCGAAAAAGGGCTTCAAAGTTTTGTACGCTGCCCTTTTCTTTAAGCGCCTGAACCAAGTTTGCCCGATCCTCAGGATTGACCCAGATATTCAATTCAAGCGAGGATTTACCAATGACCTCATGGCGCTCATAGCCGGTCAGGCGTGTGAATCCCTCATTGGTATCTAAATAGACCCCATCGGAGAGGCGGTTGATGTTGATCGAATCGGGGCTGGTCAGGAAAGCTTTGGCAAACTTCTCCTCCGACTGCCGCAGACGGAGCTCAGCCTCCTTTTGCTGGGTTATATCTACCAGAATACCACGCCAAAAAAGCGGTTTACCGGCTTCGTCTCGTTCTAAGATAGATTCATCGCGCACCCAAACCACCCGCCCATCTTTGGTCAGGATGCGGTAATCCATCCGAAAGGGCTCGCCCGTCTGATTGGTGCGGTCGTTTTCGGCTAGGACGGCTTCTCGATCTTCTGGGTGAAGGATTTTGACCCACAATTCGCGGTCTTGCAAAAACTCCTCCGGGGTATAGCCGGTGAGGGAAACAATCTGCGGGCTGGTGTAGAGATTGCTACTAACCGCATCCGTCCGATCGACGTAAATAACCGCCGGTACATGTTCGACCAGCGTGCGGTAGTTGGCTTCAGCAATGCGCAGGCGTTCTTCCATTTGTTTCCGTGCAGTGATGTCTAAGGCGGTAAAGGTGACGCCCTTTGTCCGATCCGCAGGATCGATCGGCGCAGAGCTCAGCAAGACATCGATGATCTTGCCATCTTTGCGCAACCAACGGGTTTCGATGCTGCCCACGCCGATTTCATCAATTTGAGCGTATTTCTCCTCGCCTACTCTTTCGAATTCTGCATCGTCTGGGTAGATCAGGCGTGCCGATTTGCCAATCAACTCTTCTGCCCGATAGCCCAGCATCTCGCACAGATGACGATTGACTTGCACGAACACCCGATTGACGACAATGCCGATACCCAACGGAGCAGCTCGATTAATGGATTGGAGGAAGGTTTCAGTGTCCATCGTCAACTCTTCTTTGCCATCCATAGAAAAGTGATTTTTTCGTTCAAAGCGCGTTTCCAGCAGTTTCACTCCTAATTCATAGCTTTCTTTCTCGAACGTTTACGGGCTTTATGCTGGTACATTTTTTGATCGGCTTGGCTTAGAAGCTGCGCCAACGGCATTGGTTGAGTGGTTGTGGCAATCCCATAGGAGAGATGAACCGGGGCGTGAGGGTGGGATAGATTATAGCGTCTCAGGTTGGAAGCCACGCGGCGGGAAAGTCCTTCGGCAATTTGCTCATCCGCAGAAGGCAGGAGGACGGCAAACTCATCGCCTCCGATTCGGGCAACGACATCCACAGAGCGGAAGGATGCCCGCAAGATCTCGGCGGCACTGCGCAACAGATTATCGCCGGCATGATGCCCTTGTTCATCGTTCACCCGTTTCAAACCATCTACATCTGCCACGAGAATGCTGACTGGTAAAAGGTTCTCCTGTTCGAGTCTCGATAAGGCGTCCTCAAAATAGGCTCGGTTGTAAAGGGCGGTTAGAGCGTCATGGCTGCTGAGATATTCCAGCTTCTGCTCTTTTTGTTCGCGGTCACTGAGATCGACATACATCGCATACCCGCCGACGACTTGCTCGCCCACCTGAATGGGTGCAGCATAGATTTGCACCGGAACGGTGGTTTGATCTTTGCGCATTCGCAGTGTCTCTTTGTCAATGATTGCCCCTGAGAAGACTGCTAAGGAAAGCCCGCTGGCTTCTTCAAGGCGGTCGGGAGGGATAATGACGTCGTTAATATATCGACCTTTCAATTCGTCTTGGGCATATCCAAACAACATCTCGAAAGCTCGATTCACCTGCACCAAGCGATCCTGAGTGTCCAGCATAGCGATTGCCACCGGGGTGTTTTCGAACAATTGTTGGAAATAGACGCGTTGTTCTTCAACTTGCCGTTCCACCCGCTTGCGGGCGCGAATATCCATCAGGCTGACGAACACATTGCGAAAACCTTCCCTGTCTTCGGGCGGGGGGAAGGATATCGTAATCAGAACGTCTAAGGGTTCACCTTGTAAGGTGGTATTCACCGTTTCACCGCTGAAAAACGTCTTGCCTTCGGCAATTGCCAGGATCTCTTTGCGCAAAATGTCCAACGCATCGGCGGGGATGACCTTGACGAGGTTGCCGAGCAACTCTTCTTTGCTGTGTGCGCCGAACATGCGTAACGTGGTGGTGTTGACATCCCGAACTCGGATCTTTTGAGCTGCTAGTTGCAGGAATTGGGGATGTTCATCCAAGTATCGCTCAAAGTCATGCACTCCCTGCTGACGAAGTTCTTCAATCGCGGCTTTGACAGCAGAAAAATCTTCCACCCAGATGGAGACGGCGACCGATTCAAAAATGTGGCGATAGCGGGCTTCGCTTTCCCGTAAAGCTGCTTCGATTTCGTCCCGTTTGCGCAGGTCTCGGTAGATGCCCACCGTAGCGACGATTTTGCCGTCTACCCGCCGGTTGCTGATGGAACCTTCGAGTTCGACGCGACGACCATCTTTGGTCAAGAAGGTTACGTTCACCACATCAACTTTTTCTCCCTCGAGGATACGTTGGAATAAGTTCAGACAGTGTTGTTGACACTCCGGAGCAAGGACATCGACCAGATTTATATGCTCTACCTCCTTGACGGTGTACCCCATGGTCTCCAGCCAGGTGCGGTTGACATAGAGAAAGCGCCCATCGGGGGCGACCGATTGAATCAAATCGCTAGCGTTCTCGAAAAGCTCTCGAAAATGGGCTTCGCTCTCTCGCAAGGCGTTTTCTGCTCGTTTTTGAGCGGTGATGTCACGGGCGATGCCACAAATGCCGATAATTGTCCCTTTTCGATCGCGTAAGGGGGTTTTGATGACGCTGAAGATATACCATTGACCATTAATTTCAAAGCAGTCTTCACCGCTCAAGTGTTCTCCTTGCAGGACGCGTCGATCGGCTTGCCAGATTTGTTCGGCAATTTCGTTGCCGAACAGTTCCTCATCCGTTTTTCCAACGATGAGGCTCTTGGGCAACCCCAAAAGGCGTTCCATCGCCGGGTTCACTTCGGTATAGCGCAGGGAAGTGTCCTTGACAAAGATAGCGTCTTGAGCGCTTTCAAAGATGAGATTGGATAATGAGGGACTCTTTATCGTCAACCTCCAGCAGTAGTTGATTTGATCAAAAAGGCAAAACACTCCATCTTGCGAGGTGCGCAGGGGCGGTCACCCATCTACCTTTGCTTAGCGAAACCTTCGGATGGGGCTTTCGACCGCCGCTTGGAGTCCATTGGGTTGTGGCTATTTTAATCAGTATACAACAAAATCCCTTTCTGTATAGCTATACAAATTCGTTAGGAGGCAAACTCGGTTTTCACAGAATTCGTCAACAGACGTGGCGGCGCTTTCTTTGCCAGCCCCAGCGGGGAGATGTGCTAGATACCTACCTATCTCTTGCGCAAAGCAAGAAGAGTGTTCAATATCCCCTGCTTGGATGAAAACCAGCCGCGCCATTGGGCAGAGCGAATTAGAGGTATACTTGCTGCTGTGATTTGGATTACTCCTCATCTCTCCATCGATGAAAGCGAGCTGCAATGGGATTTTATCCGTGCCGCCGGCCCAGGCGGACAAAACGTCAACAAGGTTTCCAGTGCAGTTCAATTGCGCTTTAACCTCTTGGAGAACGAAAGCCTCCCACCAGAGGTGAAAGAACGCTTGATCCGCATGGCGGGTAAGCGAATCAACGAAAAGGGGGAGCTGATCATCCAGGCGCAACGCCGCCGAACGCAGGAAAAGAACCGTCAAGAGGCTCTGGAGCGTCTCATTTTGCTTCTCCAGCAGGCATCCCAAAAGCCCAAGCCGCGTCACCCCACCCACCCCAGCGCTGCAGCCCGCCAAGCCCGCTTGAACGCCAAACGACGGCGCAGTCAGGTCAAAGCTCTACGCCAGAAAAGGGAATGGGAGTTAGAGTGATCCCTTAAGAAAGGGTCAATTCTCTTTTGCTTGTGAATCTCGCTGACCGCTGCAGTAGACGAGTTTTTACTTCAAGCGGAATCGCAAAACCTACGAGGCAAAGCAAAATCCCCACTGAATTCATTGAACCGATTGCCCATCTTATTAGCGCCAGCCAAACCCCACCACATAGGCTACGGTAATCACCAGAAAGAGCAACGGGAAAGCCCGAAGAAGCTTTTCCTGACTCAGAATCGGTGAACCCATCCGTAAAAAAGAAAGCAACAGCCCCATCAATCCGATTAGCGCGCCACCTAGGCTGACCAGCAGGAAAGCCGCCCCCGTCCGTTGAGTTGCAACCATCCCGAACGGCAAGAGAAAAATGGTTAATCCGGCGATGCCATGAACCACCGCCAGGGTTAGGATTGCAACCGAGCGAGGGGTTCTTGTAAAGCGGGTCAGAGCAATGGCTAAAAAACCAAGGCAGCCAAAAGCCAAGTAAATTTGGCGCCAATTTGGGAGATATTCCCATACCATGCCGCTTGCCAGACTTAGCGGGATGATGGTTGCAACGACCACGACAATCGGACTTTGCAAAACATCAAAGCCGAGAATGAGGATGATTAGACCGGCGACCAATAAGGCGCCAAAGCCGACCGTATAAGCAAAGACCGGGATACTGCCCAAGCCTTCGATGCCCACCGCAATTTGATAGGAGGCAATGATGGCGGTCAGTAAAAACAGCAGACGGTCTAGGGGGGTAACTTTTATAAACAAAATTTGGCTACTCTGCTTATGCGTTCGATAGCACTCAGGTTAAAGGTAGTCCCAATTTCTCGACTTGAACCCGGTGCGTTTTCATCTCTGCCGATACCTACTGTGAGTCCTGCTCTCATTGAATCGAGAGCAGGATCATCGAAGCAAGCATATAGAGGGAAGCATACTTAAACAAGCCAAAATTAACTTGCTCGTTAGGGCGGATTAGGCTTCCGAGTGCCAGAAGGAATAAACCGCTCGAGAGAACCACCAGCAGGCGGACGAAGCCCCATTGTACACCAATCAAAAGGCTAGCTATGCCGATGGCTAAGGCTGCCAGCACACTCGACGCGGCGATTGTTGCCCGCGTGACCGGGAAGCCGTAACAGGATGGGAAAGTTGGCACCCCGGCGTTTTGGTAATCCGAGTAAAAGCGCATTGCATAGGTGAGAATATGGGTGGGGATCCAGAACAATACCGAGAGCGTTAGCAAGATGCCGATCAGATCGATTGAACCTACCCCTAATACGCGACCGGCTAAGATCGGCATTCCGCCAGCGATACCACCCCAAACAATGCTCCAGCAGGTGCGCCGTTTGAGCCAGATGGTATAGACGACAACATCAAAAAACCACCCCGCAAAAACCACCAAAGCATAGAGCGGAGATAGCAGCGCGGACCAGGCAAGGCCGCTGACGGAGAGGAGCAGCCCGAACCGCAACGTCTCTCCGCTTGAGATCTCTCCACTGGGTAAAGGCCGCTTTTGCGTGCGTCCCATTTTGGCATCGATATCCCGATCCCACCACATATTCAATACGGTTGAGCCGCTGATGGCTAAGAAGAGACTGCCGCCCAAACCAAGCAGCGTGGGTAAGTGGAAGATCGGATTGCGAGCGCTCATATAGCCCGCCAAACCGGTAGCCAACAAGAGAAAGGTCTGTAAACTCTTAATCAAAGGCAGGTAGAGACGGATTTTTTGACGCCAGCGCAACAGCCGTAATGATGTTGCATTCATCTCAGCTTCTCCTTGGTGGACAGAGTGCTCCAAGTCGCTCACCTTTCTTTCCCAAAGTTCTCCAAATTATACATTACTTCGGCTGGCGTGCGCAGCGGAAACCCACTTGTGGGCTGTAGTAAGAGGGATGTGCGCTGTTTCGCTTCCAGACTCGTAAATCAACTTCATAAGAGTAAAAGCTGCCGCCGCGCATGTACCGATAATGTTGATCTGGGTAAACATCCCCGATCCACTGCCAGACATTCCCGGCCATATCGTACAATCCATAGGGGCTGGGCGAATCGATGGTTTGGTAGCCCTCATAGGTTTTTCCATTATAAAAACCCACCGGCGTGGTATTGCCCAATTTCCCGAACATTTTCTCGAACAGGTCGAAAGAAGAGTAATAATTGGCATTGTTGCCTTTGATTTCAGTGCCCCAGGGAAAAGGCAGGCCGCGTCCATCCACCAATTCTGTGCCACGGGCAGCTTTTTCCCATTCCACTTCGGTAGGCAATCGCCAACCGTAGAATTCGCAATAGGCTTTTGCCCCAAACCACGTGACCATGGTCACCGGGTGGTTATCATACTCTCGAATTGGCTGAAAGCTCTGACCATCCCAAATCAACCGTAATCCATCTTCTTTCAGGGGCATCACTAACTTGTCTCCGGCTGTGATCTCTTCTTCGTGCTCGTGTCCGTGAAACGCATCGCCTGGATAAAAGACGCTCACCCCTTCAACCACGCTCCGATTGCCACCCATTTCAATATCGACTGCCCCCAAGCGCAAGACGCCGGCTGCTAAAGCTTCATTCAAGAATTGGGCAAATTGCGCGTTGGTTACATCCGTGACCATCATTTCGTAATCCTCATCAATCGTTGTGAGATGGTCATGTTGTCCGTAGGGAAAGCTGCCGGCCGGAATCAGTGCCCAGCGATTGGGATCGATTCCAGGATCAATATAGGGGGGAGTGATGGCTCCAATCGCTGGCGCAGGGCTACAAGCTCCGAGCAAGAAGGGCATCAAGGCGAGGAAGAGAAAACCTTTCTTCATTTCGACGTCTCCTTGAGAATGGCTTTCAATTCTTTTGCCTTCCATTCCTGTTCGCGCAATTCTACTTCAGCCATTTGGCGTTTCTCTTCTTGAAACTCGCGTTTCCACACCCCTTGCGCTCTAAAGAGATCATAAAGTCGCCAGATCAGGAAGATCGCTAGGATCAGGAGCACAGCAGCTAAACCAAAGTCGGCGAGAAGCATTGTCCAATTGACCAAATTTTGCTGATTCGCTTCGCTGACGAATAAGCGCTTCATGGAAAAGACGGTCACCGAAGCAAAGGCTAGGTCGGAAAGGATAATCAGAAGCCAACCGAACCACTGGCGAGCTTTTCCCTGCAACCCTGAAAGATGCGCGTAGTACATCAGGATAATGGTGGCGATCAAACCGGAGAGAATATGCCAGTGACCGGTGAGAATGATTCGTTCTTCACGGTGTGGCCAGACACGGAAAATCTCATCAAGCTTGACAGCCATAAAGATTCCCACGCCGCTCACGGTGAAATTCATGAAGACCATCTGCCAACCTGGCCCAAAGCGAAGCGGGTCGTGCAGTAAAGCTTTCAATTTCTGACCAAGGGAGGGTTGCCTAATTCCTGACGTGCCTTCTTTGATCAACATATCCCAGGCGTAGATCACATACATCAGCGCTGCCAGCATGACAAAAACCGATCCAAAATAAATAACCGTATGTGCCCATTCTACCCAAACGACGGAAAGCGCACCGGCTGTGATGATGATCGTTCCCCCGATCATTAATGGCATGGCAATACGGTGTAAAAGCCCTTTGAAATCTTTCCATCGCCCGACGATTAGAGTAATCGCAATGGCAATCAGGGTTAGCATGATATGCAGGTGGCCGATGATCGCCCGTTGAAGGTCTGTTTTCTGCGGTATGCGGATGAGGTCTTCTGCCAGAAAGGTTTCATGTCCATTTCCCCAATAGGAGCCGGTCACAGCTCCAAAGGTTGCCGATACCAGTGTTGCAACTGTCATGGTAAAAAATGCCACTCGCTCTAAATCCACTCCCTTTTTCGTGCGGGCATACGGTGAGTCTGGCGGCAGAAGGGCTTCTTTTCTCCACGGCCAGAGGGCGATGGCTAGTAAAATCCCCGCAAAGAACATCAGGGACTCGCCAAGGAGAAATAAACCATGGAAGACAAAATGATGTCCCCAGTAAGCAAAGAGTAATCCAAAGATTGCCGCAGTTAGATAACCGGCGGTAATTGTGCCGTTGATCATCGTTTGCTCATGACGCTTCATGCGCACCAACTGCGTAATGAAATAGACTTCAATGGCGATCACCGTGTTGGCAATCGTATGATAGATCATGATAATCCGCCCTTCGCGTTCCGCTTGCACCAGCTTCATTCCGAAGGCTCGAACGACGAAATCGCGAACTCCCCACTCCGCCATGGGGCCTGAGAGCATTCCAAAGAGCGCAGTGATCAACGAAACAACCGCAATTGCTACGAGGGTTAAGCCACGCGTCGAGCGAAAGAGATAATCCAACCGTTTTGCCAAAAATTGCATCCTGTGTAACCTCCAAAATGCTTTATATTTGCTTTTTCTCTCTTCCCATCCGGCCTTCGAGTTTGGTTTAACTCAATTTGCCTGAGGGGTTTACGGGCATTATGCTTGTGCACGAATGTCTTTGACGAAACCCCAAGCAAACGCCAAAGCCATGAGTAGCAGGAGAGGGGAGAGGATCGTAAAAACAAGCTCGGCGGTAAAGATCCCGAGCAGGGGTTTACCGATGCTGAGGAACGCCAAGGCAATGCCGCCAATGCCGATCAGAAAACCGCCAACCCCCACCCATTGAAACCCTTTGGGGGCCTCCTTCGTTAGGAATGGCCCAAGAAAGATGACCAAGCCCGCCACCCCATGAAACAGCGGTACGGCAATTTTCTTCAAGGTGTTCATCCCTGCGATACTGGTGACCGCAATGGCGAGAAAGCCGATCAATGCAAACCAGGCAAAGGCTTTCTTCCAGGAGGGGAAGTACTCGTTGGCAATGCCAAGCGAGATTCCCAGTGGAATTAAGCTCGCCACCGTGAGGACGTAGGGGGAAGCCAAGATGCTGTAATCGAGAAAGATGAGTAGAAGCCCCGATACCAGTAACACGGCGAAACCCATCAGATAATAAATGTCAAATAGATTTTGGTGGCGTCGGTAGCGGTTCCAAAACCGCCACAACAAGTAGATTGCTACCAAGCCCGTAGCAAGCAAGAGAATACGATCCAAAAGGGTAGGGTGCATTTCAAAACTCCTTTCTAATTGCACATCTATCTACCCAAATTGTGACTCGTATTTTCGTAAAAATCTGTGATAAAAGTCACAAAAATCCCTCTTTTTAGCTATGGAGTTTTCTGCTCGTGGGTCAGGAAACGCCGCGTGGACGGCAAGAGTAAGTAGAGAAGCAATAGAGTGCTAAGAATAGGAGCTGGTAGGAACATCGAAAAACGAGGAATACCCATGTATGGCTCTCTTCTAAGGCGGTAACAGGGCAGGGATAGTAAATGGAAGTAAAGAGATCGATCTCCATCTAGGTTGCATGTTACCAACGATCTGCCGCGAAGGGTTAGGAGATCGATCTTGTTTAATGAGAGGAGAATTCGATTAAGCGGTCGTTCTCTCTTGGTAGGCGCGTTGCGCCGCGGCGACTCCTGAACCTGCGCTAAAAGGATATCCTAAAGCGGAGAACGCCTTTTCAATCGCGCTCACCGTGCCGATCAGATCACCAAAAGTGATATTGCCCATGTGTCCCACCCGAAAGTATTCGTGCTTGATGGGAGGCAATAAACCGCCGGAGATAATAACTCCTTCTTGAGCAACGCGGGGTAAAAAGTCGCTGGCTTGAATTCCCTGTGGATAGCGCACCGCCGTGAGGGTATGTGCAGCTACTTCCTCCGAGACAGGGATTTGATCCAATTCGAGAGCAGTCATGGCTGCTTTGAAAGCGTGGCTCATCGCTCGATGGCGGGCATAGCGGTTTTCCATGCCTTCTTCGGTAATCTGCGAGAGGCTAACGTTCAGAGAGCGGATCAGGTTGATGGCTGGGGTGGCAAAGTAATCGAACTGGCGCGCTTCGTGGGCTTGCATCACCGGCAGCCATTTTAGCCAATCTCCATAATAATTGGCTAGGGGGGTTTTGCGCTGGCGGCGCACTTCCAAAGCACGTTGGCTGACCATCCATAATGCTAAGCCTGGTGGCACGCCGAGAGCCTTTTGAGAACCGGTTAGGGCGACATCTACCCCCCACTCATCCATGCGTAATTCTTCCGCAGCGACCGAGCAAACCCCATCGACGACGCACAAAGCTCCGTACTGTTGGGCAAGACGTGCCAGAGAAGGCACATCGTTCAAAACGCCCGAGGAGGTATCAACATGTGAAAAGAACAGAGCCTTATAGTTCCCTTTCTTGAGTTCCTCTTCAACTTGCTGGAGGTCAGGGCGGGCTCCGATGGGGCTCTTGATTTGGGTGACTTTTGCGCCATAGCGCTCCAAGATCTCCCCAAACCGTTCGCTGAAATAACCGATATTCAGCAAGAGCACTGCATCCCCTGCTTCGACAAGATTTGCAGCCGCTACATCCATCGCAAAGGTGCCCGAACCGGCGACAATAAACGGTTGACCGTTTGGCGATTGAAAGACAGTGCGCATTTTCTCGAGGGCTTCGCCAAAGGTGTGAATAAAAGCTACATCGGTGTGGCTGCTAGTTGGAACGCTCATCGCCGCAAGCACTGCGGGGTCAAATTCAATCGGTCCGGGAATCATGAGTAGCTTATGACTTTTCATTTTGCTATCCTTCGGTGAATGAGATTGAATGACTGAGGCTGCCGTGGCAAAGCCTGAGGTTTCTCAAAATATTGCCCTATTTTACTCTAAGAATCGGGATAGATGAGTTCAAGGAAAGAGAATCTCGGTACAGATTTTTTGGTAGAACTTGACAGGCGGGCTTTTCGATGATACATTACTGAAGCATAAAAACACTTGCTCGACAAAGGTGCGCTGAATGCCCGGATGCACAGCGCGCAATGGGGAAAGCCGGTGTGTCGTTCTGAACGATAGTCCGGCGCTGTCCCGCAGCGGTAACGTCTCTGACGAAGCCCGAATTCCCGCCTTTGTCCAGCTCGTTTTCTCCCTCGCGGTTAGGGAGGCCGGGCAACCAAAGCGGCCTCTCGCTTTGGTGTAAGCAAATCCTCCCGCCCGGTCGGGCGGATTTGTTTTCCAACGGCTTCTCCGTAGGGAGAAGCCGTTAATATTTTTACCTTTGTCGAGGTGAATGGTGCGAAAGATCGGTTTTCTGCTTTCCCTGATGCTTGTTTTCTGGTTGTTGGCTGCCTGTGCTGGAGGAGCACAATCGCCCGCCGAACTAAGCGCAGCAACTTCACTCCCCCCAACCCCAGAAAGCATTCGAGTGCAGGATGGATCGGGTGAGGAAATTGAATTAGCTGCTGCGGCGCAACGGATTGTCTCCTTAGCTCCTTCCAACACGGAGATACTGTTTGCCATCGGAGCAGGGGCACAAGTTGTCGGACGCGATTCTTTTTCCGATTTTCCCCCCGAAGCACTCCAGATTAAGGACGTGGGCGGTGGATTTGGCAACCTCGATATCGAAACCATCGTCGCACTGCAACCCGATCTGGTCCTTGCTTCACCGTTGACCTCCGCAGAACAAGTGAAGGGATTGCGAGATTTGGGTTTGACCGTCTTTGTCTTGCCCAACCCCCTCAAACTTGAGGATATGTATGACAACCTGATGACGGTTGCGCTATTGACCGCTAAGACCCCCCAAACCGAGACCCTCATCACCCAATTGAAACAGCGAGTTAAGGAGGTGGAAGAAAAAATCGCCGCCGTTGAGCAACGACCGCTGGTATTTTATGAAATTGATGGCACCGACCCGAACGCCCCGTGGACGGCCGGACCGAACACCTTTATCGATCACTTGATCAGCAGGGCAGGAGGGAACAATTTTGGATCTACCCTGCAAGGGGAATGGGTGCAGGTAAGTTTGGAGGAAATCTTGCGCCGCGACCCCGATGTGATCTTGCTAGGAGATGCCATTTGGGGTGGTGTGACGGTGGAATCGGTGATTGCTCGGCCTGGTTGGGCAAATCTGAGCGCGGTGAAAAACCAACAGGTTTATCCTTTTGATGATAACATCGTCAGCCGACCCGGTCCGCGTCTGGTGGATGGGCTGGAAGCCCTGGCGCAATTATTCCACCCCGAATTATTTCAGTAGAGAGCTGTAAACGCTGATGAAAGCCGTGTCTGCTTCGCCATTTTGGAACGCCCGACCGTATCTCCTGAACGGTTTGGCATTGGCGTTGGCGTTGCTCGTCAGTGTGGGGTTTGGCTCGGTGTGGATTCCGCCTCAAACAATGGCGCGCCTATTGGCAGCAACGGTGATCCCGCTCGATTTATCGGATATCCCGCTGGCTTATCAGACCATTGTTCACGGTGTGCGCTTGCCCCATGCGATTTTGATGGCACTAACCGGCGCAGCGCTTGCCAGCAGTGGGGCTGCCTATCAGGGATTGTTTCGCAATCCTTTGGCGGACCCCTATCTCATCGGCGTGGCCTCCGGCGCAGGGTTGGGTGCTGTGCTTGCGCTGGCTTTGCGATGGCCGGCTACCCTCGTTGGATGGCTTATCGTTCCAGTGGCTGCTTTTTGCGGTGCGCTCCTGACAGTTTTCATCGTTTACCGCTTGGCAAAAGTCAATCACTCGCTGCCAACGACCACCTTGATCCTAGCCGGGGTGGCGGTCAGTTCGTTTGCCACTGCTCTAACCTCGTTCATTATGCTGCGTTCCCGCGATGAACTCTACCGAGCGTTAGCGTGGCTACTGGGCGGGTCAACGGTGAACGGTTGGACGCCGGTTTGGGCTGCCTTGCCCTATATCACCTTTGGCTTTTTGATCCTGTGGTCTCTGGCTCATACCTTGAATGTGCTGCAATTTGGCGAGGAGCAAGCTCATCAATTAGGCATCGCCGTTGAACGCGCCAAACTGTTCTTGATCCTTGCCGCCTCGTTAACCACTGCAGCGGCGGTTTCCTTTTCGGGGTTAATCGGTTTTATCGGGCTGATCGTCCCCCATACGGTGCGCCTCTTGTGGGGTGCCGATTATCGGCGTCTGTTGCCACTTTCTGCGCTTGGAGGGGCTTGTGCCCTCCTGCTTGCCGATCTACTGGCGCGAGTAGCCCTTGCGCCGCAAGTGCTGCCGGTCGGCGTGGTTACCGCTTTGGCAGGCGCTCCGTTTTTCCTGTGGATCTTACGGCGCGCTAAAAATGAGTTGTACTGGTGAAAGGATGCCCAAATGAAAATTGGAGCTAGCCTTAACCTGCGTTCGATAGAAGTTGCTTACAATGGGAAAGCGATCCTGAGAGATGTGAGCTTGAAAGTACAACCCGGCGAAGTGCTGGCATTGGTTGGACCGAATGGGGCAGGCAAGACGACCCTGATTCGCGCTGCCAGCGGCATTCTAAAGCCAAACCGAGGCGTCGTAGAAGTCAATGAGCGCGACTTGGGTCAATTCTCCCCCGCCGAAAGAGCGCAATTCCTGGCCGTTGTTCCCCAAGCGCGAGAATTACCGCCCACTTTTACCGTATATCAAACGGTGATGTTGGGGAGAACTCCTTATCTGGGGTGGTTGGGGTTTCCGAAAAAAGAAGATGAAGAAATCGTCGAACAGGTGTTGGCACGCACCCAACTGATAGAATATGCTCATCGTCGCGTGGGAGAGCTATCGGGAGGTGAACAACAGCGGGTGCTCTTAGCGCGTGCCTTCGCTCAAAACACCCCGATCCTTCTGCTGGATGAGCCGACCGCTCATTTGGATTTGCATCATCAAGCCTTGATCCTCAAACTGGTGAAGCAAACCGTGCAGGAATGTGGTTTGGCTGTCTTGCTGGCGATTCATGACTTGAACTTGATGTCACTGTACGCCGATCGGGTTGCCTTGTTGGTCAATGGGCGGTTGCAAAAGCAAGGATATCCTGCCCAAGTACTGACCAAAGACGAAATCGAACGCGCTTATGGGGTAGAAGTGGAACTGCTTGAACATCCCCGTTTTTCTGCTCCGTTCATTCTTCCTCATTCTAATGGTTCATCAGAAAGGATTGGTTATGTCGCCTAAAGAACGTCGCGGATTGGTGCTGGTTTTCACCGGCAACGGCAAAGGCAAAACAACGGCTGCATTAGGTACGCTGTTTCGTGCCTGGGGAAGGGATTTCCGAGCTTGTGTGATTCAATTTCTTAAAGCCGAAACGGGTTCATGGGGTGAAGTGAAGGCTGCCCAACGGCTGGGCATCGAATGGCATAAGACCGGCGATGGGTTTACTTGGACTTCAAAAGACATCGATGAAACCAAAGCCAAAGCCCTACATGGTTGGGAATTGGCAAAGCAAAAGATCACCAGCGGCAATTATGATCTGATCATTTTGGATGAATTCACCTATCCCATGGCTTTTGGTTGGTTGGATACCACTGCGGTGATCGAATGGTTGCGAGAGAACAAGCCTGCGGAGATGCACTTGATTATCACCGGGCGGGATGCACCGCCGTTGTTGATCAAGTATGCTGATTTGGTTACCGAGATGACGGAGGTGAAGCACCCTTTTGCTAGCGGCGTAAAAGCACAGGTGGGAATTGAGTATTAATAAAGCTCTGGGGGTCTGTCACCATTGTTATCGAAAGGGTGCGATGCCTTTAGCATACGATTTCACGCATCATAGGAGCATACAATGAACCTCAACGAGTTGATTCAGAAGATCGAACCTTTGGATGCCAGCGCGATGGCAAAGGCAGAAGCGCGTCAAAACCGCCTAACCAAACCGCCCGGCAGCCTTGGCCGTTTAGAGGCGCTTTCAATTCAGGTAGCAGGCATTACCGGGCAAGTGACGCCCCAGGTAAGCCAGAAGGTTGTCTTTGTCATGGCAGGCGATCACGGCGTAACCGAGGAAGGCGTCAGCGCTTATCCCAGCGAGGTCACTGCCCAAATGGTGTTGAATTTCCTGCGTGGTGGGGCAGCCATCAACGTGCTGTCAAGACATGTCGGCGCCAAAGTGGTGGTGGCGGACATGGGCGTGAAGGGCAGCTTGGAGGATCAGCCCGGTTTGGTATCGGCAAAGATTGCCCCTGGCACTCAAAACATGACCAAAGGTCCTGCGATGAGCCGCGATCAAGCCCTTGAAGCAATCCAACGAGGATTTGAACTTGCCGAAGCAGAAATTCGAGCGGGTGCTCAGATGCTTGCCACCGGCGATATGGGCATTGGCAACACGACACCCTCCGCTGCCATTGCCGCTGCGCTGAGCGGTAAATCGGCAGCCGCTTGTGTCGGGCGCGGCACCGGGGTGGATGAAAGCGGCTTGCAACGCAAAATTTCTGCTGTGGAGCGCGCCTTAGCCATCAACCAACCCGACCCGCAGGATGGCTTGGACGTGCTGGCAAAGGTGGGAGGCTTCGAGATCGGCGGCTTGGTGGGAGTTATTTTGGCAGGGGCAGTTCATCGCCGTCCGGTCGTGGTCGATGGCTTTATCTCTTCTGCAGCAGCCATGATTGCCGTCCGTCTAGCCCCTCTGGTGCGTGATTATCTGATTGCCTCGCACCGTTCCAAAGAACAGGGGCATTCCCTGATGTTGGAGTGGTTGGGCTTGGAAGCGGTCTTCGATTTAGAGATGCGCCTTGGCGAAGGAACGGGAGCGGTGCTTGCCATGTCGGTGGTCGAAGCAGCGTGTAAGATTTTGGCTGAGATGGCAACCTTTGATGAGGCGGGCGTCTCGGATAAAATCTAGGCGCAAGGAATCCTAATGCACGAACCCCATGAGCAAGATACATCAACCGACAGGTGCTTCGTCCAACGCGGATGGTTTGCCTTTTGGGCTGCCTTGCAGTTTTTAACCATTCTGCCTCCCTTTGTGCGCCGTCCCTTTACCCCTGCCGAAATGGGGGCGTCTTTGGCATTTTATCCGCTGGTCGGCTTGCTCATGGGGGGGATCTTGGTCTTAATCCGCTGGCTGACTTTATGGGTGTTGCCGCCAACGGTGAGCGCTGCGCTCACCTTGGCGGGTTGGGTGGTGCTGAGCGGCGCACTGCACTTGGATGGATTTTTAGACGCCTGTGATGGTTTATTGGGGGGGTGGTCGCCTGAAAAGCGGTTGGAGATCATGCGAGACGAACACCATGGGGCGTACGCCCTGGCGGGTGGGGTTTTGTTATTGCTCACCAAATATAGTCTGTTGGCAATGGCGGGCTTGCCTGCGCTTGCTTTGTTGCTGGCTCCTGCTTTTGGGCGCTGGGGGATAACGATTGCCGTGCTCGGTTTCCCCTATCAACGCCCTCAAGGGGTGGGGCGAGCGATTAAGGATACCGCAACATGGCGAGAAGGGTTGTTTGCCAGCTTGTTCGTGTTGATTACCGCCAGTTTGAGCTTTTCCTTTCAAGCATGGATCGCACTGGTGGTGGTCATGGTGGTGGTGTGGGGTGGGGCGCAATGGACCTTGCGCCTCATCCCCGGCCTCACCGGGGATATTTACGGTGCGCTCAATGAACTCTCAGAATTAGCCGTGTTGCTGACCTTTGCTGCCTGGAAAACGACTTAATGCGACCCTTCCCATCTGTTGAACTTAACATTAGCCCACAGTGGGTTAAACTGACGACCTCCACAGCTTGGTATGCCCTCTCTTCGGCAGTTCTCGGTAGTGGGTTTACCGACTTTCGTTCCCTCTTAATTGTTCATGTGCACAAGGACTATGATCATCCTGAACCATGGCAACACTTGCAGGAATTAAGTGCAGCGGAGCACTTGCCCGCCCCGACCATCGGTCTGTTAACCGCTGCCTCCCTAGACCGAACCCAAGTAATCAGCCTCGGCGAAGGGGAATTAGAGGTGTGTGCTTTGGTTACGGTGGGTTTGAGTAATGCAACCTGTGCCGGCTTGACCCCGCCGGCAATCTTGAGGCAAGAGTCTACCATCAATCTAGTCCTCTTGGTCAATCGCTGCCTGAGCCAGGCTGCGATGGTCAACGCCGTGATCACAGTTACCGAAGCCAAAACCGATACGCTAAACCGCTTCGGCATCAAGACACCGCAGGGGGAGATCGCCAGCGGCACCTCAACCGATACGGTGGTGATTGCGCATAGTGGCGAAGGGAAACCTTTGCCCTATGCCGGTCCGGCTACCTTGGTGGGGTGGTTGATGGCAAAAGCGGTGCGCACCGCCTTGAGCAAGGCATTGAAATGAGAAAGAATTCGGCTCTGATCCCATGGTTGGCGCTACTGCTGGATGAGGGATTCGGCGATCCACCCAATCGTTGGCATGCGGTGGCTTGGCTGGGTTCCGCCATTGGCGCGGTGGAGCGACGGATCAGGCGAGCTGAGCCAAGTAGTGATTTTTTGGCCGGCCTTGGGACGTGGTTGGGGGGCGTCTTGTTGGTCGGCGGCGTTGTAAGCCTTCTGTCTGGCTTTTTGCACAAACTTCCCCGCCCGCTCTCCGTCCTTGGTGAAGCCGTTTTTCTAAAACTAAGCTTCTCGCAGCGCGGTTTGCGCGAGGCTGCCAAGCAGGTCGAACAGGCACTTGAAAACGCCGATTTGACCGAAGCACGCAAACAGTTGGCATGGCATTTGGTCAGCCGCGATACCAGCAGCTTAGATGAAAGTCAAGTAGCTGGCGCGACCATCGAGTCGGTGGCGGAAAACACTTCCGATGGCATCTTAGCGCCGTTGTTGTATTATGCCTTCGGCGGGTTACCGCTGGTTTGGATTTACCGTTTTACCAATACCCTCGACTCGATGTGGGGTTATCGCACGGAGCGCTACGAATGGCTAGGCAAGGCAGCCGCTCACCTAGACGACCTGTTGAATTGGCTGCCAGCCCGTCTGACGGCTTGCTTGCTAATTCTCTCAGCGCTGTTGAACGGAGAAAATCCGCGTAGGGCGCTGGCTGTCGTCAAACGGGATGCCCGCACGACGGCTAGTCCGAACGCCGGTTACCCGATGAGTGCCATGGCTGGGGCGTTAGGGGTCGAGTTAGAAAAAGTTGGTCATTATCGGCTGGGGTGCGGCCTGCCTGCACCAAAAGCGCAGGATATTTCACGCGCAATACGTTTGATGGAGACCAGTGTGCTGATGGGTATGATGGGCATCTCTCTCTTCATGCTGGCAAAAGGGAAAACGAAGCAACCCCCATCCCCGGCAGTTGCTCCCCTCGCCCGCTGGGTTCAGGGGCGGACAGGATGGCAATCTTAGACCCTTGAAACACC
>FWPU01002958.1_pt1 | contig 44642 bp, 40 predicted proteins | sample 2228361 | NCBI WGS metagenome assembly FWPU01 (sample SAMEA103939777, study PRJEB20133) | metagenome
CACGCGCGCAGCCCTTTTTCTTCCCGCGGCGCCGATCGTATATAATGTGTCTCGGCTTTTCCCGCTGGACGACGGTCGGGCCGTGGCGCAGCTTGGTAGCGCACTACCTTGGGGTGGTAGGGGTCGTGGGTTCAAATCCCGCCGGCCCGACCAGGAAAGCCTAGAGCGACAAGGGATTTAGGACGATACCCGGTAGGCGTAGGGCGATGGGAAGCCAAATATTCAAACAATGTCCAAACTAAATGATCGAAGCATAAAAGTGTGCCGCTTGTGTGCCGGTGTGCGCGGGCGGTGTGCGGTGTGCATAAAAGCAGGTGCGGGTGTGTGCCGCTGAATAAATGAGGGGCGCGGAGCTTTGCCCCCGCGCCCCGTTATCCCAGCCGCCAGGGTGGCCCCGAAGCCTCAGCCCTGGAGCTTCTCTTTCTCGGCCCAGCCAGCCGTGGACATGGGCAAGGATCCGCGACAAACCCGTTGGTGATGGATAGAAGCTGGGCGGTGCGGGCGGCAAGGAGCTTCTGGGCCAGGGCGAACCCGTCGAGGTCGGCGACGCGACCCAGGTCGGCCAGATCCCGCTCAAGGTAGGAGTGAAGTAGACGGTTTCAGGGCCGCCGGCTGCGGGCAGCAACCGTTGCACAAGGGTGGTTTTGCCCGTTTGGCGGGAACCGGTCAGCACCACGACCGGCCGGCGCGCGAGACGGGCCAGGAGCAAGCGCGTGAGTCTCCGCGGATGGGCGCCACTCCGCAATATTGGCCGTGGCAATGCAAAATGCCAGGTCATCCTGCAGTCGTTGCTCCATGGCGCCCGGCCGGTGACAGAAGCCCCGGTCGCGGCTTAGATGATGATGCAGATGAGGCCGCCGCTCCCCTCGTTGACGACGCGCTGGAGAGTCTCCTGGAACTTCTTCTGCACTCCCTCGGGGACCCCCTCCAGCTTGTTGCGGATGCCGTCGCGGAGGAGCTCGTTAAGGGACTTGCCGAAGATGTTGGACTCCCAGATCTTGCGCGGGTCGTCCTCGAACTTCTCGATGAGGTAGTTCATGAGGTCCTCGGACTGCCGCTCGGTGCCCAGGATGGGCGTGTACTCCGCCTCCACGTCGGCGCGGATGATGTGGAAGGAGGGCGCCTGGGCCCGCAGGCGCACGCCGAACTGGTTGCCCTTCCGCACCAGCTCGGGTTCCTTGAAGTCCATGTCCTCGAGCCGCGGGGTCACCACCCCGTAGCCGATCTCCCCCGCCTCCTCCCACGCCTCCCGCAGCCGCTCGAAGCGGGCGCTGTCCCCCGCCAGCACCCGCAGCGTGCGGAGAAGCGTCCGCCGGTCCCGCACGTCGGCGCCGCTTATTTCCCTGAGGACCTCGAAGTAGTCCTCCTCCCTGGCCCGCGCCGCCACCACGGCCGTGCCCGTGCCCAGGTCCAGGCGCACCAGTTCAGCCCCCGCCAGCACCTCGGCCGCCCCGAGCTCGCGCACGGCCGGCTCCACGTCGCGCACCCGCCCCATGGCCGCCCGCGCCCGCGCCACGGCTTCCCCGAGGCGGTGCCGCAGGGCGTGGTCCGCCGGCAGCTCCTCCACCCAGTCCGACAGCTCGATGCGCACCTCCTGCACCGGGAACTCATACAGGACCTGCTGGAGGATGGCCGTGAGACCGTCCCTGTCCAAACGGAGGCAGTTGAGGGGCACCACCGTGGCGCCGTAGGCGGCCTCTATGGAAGCCGCCAGGTTGCGGGTGGCGGGGTCGTGGGGACGCGCGCTGTTGAGGACGATGAGGAAGGGCTTGCCCACCTCCCGCAGGGCCGCCACCGTGCGCCGCTCGGCTTCCTCGAAGTTCTCCCGCGGGATCTCACCGAAGCTGCCGTCGGTGGTGACCACGAGGCCGATGGTGGAGTGGTCGGCGATGACCTTGCGGGTTCCCACCTCCGCGGCTTCCTCGAAGGGCACGTCGTAATCGAACCAGGGCGTCGTGACCAGACGCGGCCCGTACTCCTCGCTGTAGCCGAGGGCTCCCTCGACGGGGAAGCCGACGCAGTCCACGAGGCGCATGCGGAAACGGACGCTGTCGTCCAGGGCGATCTCCACGGCGTCGGCGGGGATGAATTTGGGCTCCGCCGTCATGACGGTGCGGCCGGCTCCGCTCTGGGGCATCTCGTCCACGGTGCGCTGGCGCTCGAAGGGGTCGGCGATGGCGGGCAGCACGAGGAACTCCAGGAACTTCTTGACCAGCGTGGACTTCCCCGTGCGGACCGGCCCCACCACGCCGATGTAGATGTCCCCTCCGGTGCGCTCGGCCATGTCCCGGTAGACCGAGAATGCCTCCATGCGCTCTCCCCCCCGGCCGCCGGCCCGGCCCTCGCGACCGCCGCAAGCCTGCGCAGGCCCGCGCGAGTCGCCGACGCCGCCGCGGGCGCGCGGACGCCCGCGCGCGGCAGGGTCGAGGGCCGCTCTGTCCGGTGGCCGCTACACTATATGAGACAGGGTTAGCCCGTATACCGGCCCGCGCGCCGAGCGGTCAACAGCCGGCGCGCCACCAGGCAGTCACCGGCCGACGCGCCGAGCGGTCAACGGCCGGCACGCCGACCCGCGACCAGGCGGCGAAGCGCCGCGGCGTCTCCCCGGAGCGAAGCGCGGAAATCGGCGTCGCCGGCGGCGCGTTCAAGGGCCTCCGCCAGGGCGGCGCAGACGGGCGTCGGCACACCCGCCCGCCGCCCCTCCTCCGCCACGGCCCCCAGGAGGAAGGGAGCCTCGGTGGCCCGCCCCCGCCGCAGGTCTAATAAAAAGGAAGGCTCCTTGCCCCCCCGGCCCCCGGCCAGGCGCGGGGCCACGAGCCGCCGCGCCAGGGGTAGGGGCAGGCGGAGGGCCGCGGCCAGGAGGGGCACCGGATAGCCGGGCAGCGGAAGGGGTCGCAGGCCCCGTCGCCGCATCACGGCCAGCGCCTCAAGGAAGGCTGCTCTCTCCACGGCGAAGACGCCAGGCCTGGCCAGGGCCGCAGCCGGCGGCTCGTCCAGGAGGGCCGCCGTGGCGTTGCCCAGGATGTTAAGGAGGAGCTTCGACCATTTCATGGCCGCCCAGTCCCCCGTCACGGCTGTCCGAAACCACGGGCGGGCCAGCCGGCGCGCCAGTTGTGCCAGCGCTTCCTCCGCCGCACCCCCGCCGGCGCGTGGCGGCCATGAACCCGGCCCTCCGTCGCCGGCTGACGGCGCTGACGCCGGCGCCGCCCCGGCGGGCCGTGCCCCCGGTGACGACATCAGGGAGGCAAGGGCGAGCCCCGCCCGCCGGCTGTGCACCCGCACGCTGCCGTCGTCTTCCAGAGAGACGGCCGCCGTGAGGGCGCCGGCCAGGACCCGCTCCCCGCCCACGGCGCGGGCCAGCGTCTCCTCGTGGCCGAGGCCGTTTTGGACCGTGAGCACGACGATGTCCGCGGCCCCGCCGGGCACCGCCGGCTCGCGTCGCTCCCCGCCGCCGGGCACCGGGGGGCCAAACCCCTCATCCCCGCCGGGCACCGCCGTGCCGGCCGCCAGGGAAGCCAGTTCCGCGGCCACCGCCTCCGTGTCGCGCCCCTTCACCGCCACGACGAAGAGGATCGGCCCGCCGCCCGCCGCGCCCTCCGCCGGCGAGGCCGCCACGCGCACCGGCGCCTCCAGGGGCGGCTCCCCCGGGACCAGGAGCCGCACCCGCCCGGCCGCGGCCAGCTCCGCGGCGCCGCGGCCCCGCGCCACGATGCAGACATCGCCCGCCGTCCCGGCCAGGAGCCCCGCCAGCAGCCGGCCCACCGGCCCCCCGCCCACCACGCATGCCCGCCACGCCATGGCGTCGGACCGCCACCAGCCGCCAGTGGACACCCGCCATGTCACCGCGTCGGACCGCCACCCGCCGCCGGGGGACGCCCGCGCAGCCCGCGGATGGGATTCTCCTCGCCGCGCCGAAGGCGCCGCAGGTTCTCCCGGTGGCGCCACACACCCATGGCCGCCGCCGCGGTGCAGAAAGCAACCGCCTCCTGCGGTCCGCCCACGGCCGCCATGACGAGGGGCGAGACGAGATAGGCCAGGACCGACCCCACGGAGGCGTAGCGCGTGACGGCCACGGCCGCCACCCACACGCCCAGCAGGACCGCCGCGGCCGCCGGCGAGAGGACGATCACCGCCCCCAGGGAGGTGGCCACCCCCTTGCCGCCCCGGCCGCGCAGGAAGAGGGACCAGTTGTGCCCCGCCACGGCCGCCAGGGCGCCGGCCACGCCCGCGCCCAGACCCAGGTCGAGGGCCCGGGCCGCCAGGAGCGGCAGCGCACCCTTGAGGGCGTCGGCCACCAGCACCAGGAGACCCACGCCCCACCCCGCCACCCGCGCCACGTTGACGGTGCCGATGTTGCCGCTTCCCTGGGAGCGCACATCCACCCCCGTCAGGAGCCGGGTAAGGACGAGCCCCACGGGCAACGAACCCAGAACGTAGCCGCCCGCCGCCAGGACCGCCGCCGGCAGCCAAGCCGTCACCGGCCGTCACCGCCCCCGCGCCGCCCGCCGCGGACCTTGGTCGCGCCGCCGCCCCCCGGGAGCGCACCACGCCGCCCGGCGGGCCGCACCGGCCGGTCGCCGGAGGCACCGCCCCGCCCGGCGACGAAGCGCAGCCGGAGGGGCGTGCCGGCGAAATCGAAGGCCGCGCGGAGCCTGTTCTCCAGATAACGGGCGTAGGAGGCGGGCATTCGCTCCGGGTCGCTGACGGAAAAGGCAAAGGAGGGGGGCCGCACCCCCGTCTGGCGCACACCGAGGATCCGCAACGGACGCCGCCCCCCGCCGGGCGGAGCCTGCACCAGCACCGCTTCCTCCACAACCCGCAGCAGCTCCAGCGCGTCCACCCGCCGCGCGTGGTTGGCGGCCACCCGCTCGATGAGGGCCGGGAGCCGTCCCAGCCGCTGCCCCGTCAGCGCCGACACGAAGAGAATGGGCGCATAGGCCACAAAGGGCATCTCCCGCCTGATGCGGCGGGTGCAGGCGGCGGCGGCCCGCTCGTCCCCGCCGGCGGCCAGATCCCACTTGTTCACCAGCAGAATGACGGCCCGGCCACGCTCGTGGGCCAGGCCGGCCACGCGCTTGTCCTGGTCCGTGGCGGGCTCGGTGGCGTCCATGACCACCAACACCACATCAGAACTCTCCAGGGCCGCCTCGGCGCGCCCCGCGCTCCAGTGCTCCACGGCATCGGCCCGCCGGGCGTGGCGGCGCAGCCCGGCCGTGTCCACCAGCACGAAGCTCCGCCCCGCGGCGCGCCACGGGACGTCCACCGCGTCCCGCGTGGTGCCGGCCACGCTCGAGACGGTGACCCGTTCCCGCCCCAGAAGGCGGTTGACCAGAGACGACTTGCCCACGTTGGGCCGGCCCAAGAGGCACACCCGCAGAGGCCGCTCCTCCGGCGGCGCGGTCTCCCCGGACCGCGCGACACCCTCCCCGGGCGCGTCGGCCTCCGGCGCCGCCTCCCCGAGCCCCCCGGACCCCGGCCCTGCCCGCGGCGCCCGCCACCGCTCCAGGACCACGTCCAGGAGATCGCCGGTGCCCGTTCCGTGGAGGGCCGAGACGGGGACGGGATCGCCCAGGCCGAGGGCATAGAACTCCCCCGCGGCCGCGCGCACCGCCGCCCCCTCCGCCTTGTTGACCACCACCAGGGCCGGCTTCCCCGCCCGCCGGATCAGGTCGGCGATCTCGGCATCCTCCGGATGGAGGCCCGCCTGCCCGTCCACCACCAGAAGGACCGCGTCGGCCTCGCGCAGGGCGGCGAGTGTCTGCTCCACCGTGGCCCGGCGCGTCTCGTCCGGTCCCAGCTCGGCGGCGTCGGCCCCCGTGAGCCCGCCCGTGTCAATGAGGGTGAGGGAATGCCCCCGCCACTCCGCGGGAGCGTAGAGACGGTCGCGGGTGATACCAGGCCGGCGCCCCACCAGGGCCAGCCGCCGACCCGCCAGCCGGTTGAAGAGGGTGGACTTGCCCACATTGGGCCTGCCCACGATGGCCAAGAGAAACCCGCCGGTCGCTACGCCCGCCGCGCCCCTCTCCCGCGGCCCGCGCCGCTCCCCGCGTCCGCCTCTCGGGCGGCGCGCCCACCGCTCCGCCCTACTGCTTCTGGCCGTTCAGCCGTTCCCGGGCCTCGCTGAGCACGTCGCCCATGACGTCGCCCACCGTCAGCCGGCCCCCGTCCCCGCTGGCCGCCACCCTGCGGCCGGGCCGCCGGCCGGACCGGGGCTCTCCCGACCGCCCCGGCCGCTCCCCGCCCCGGGGCGGCCTCATGCTCAGGCTGATGCGCCTGTCCTCCTCGGAGATCTTGAGGACCCGCACCCGCACCTGGTCGCCCTCCTGGACCACCTCGGCCGGGTCGGATACTCGCCGTTCCGCCAGCTCGGACACATGGACCAAACCCTCCACGCCGGGCTCCAGCTCCACGAAGGCGCCGAAGGGCACCAGCCGCACCACCCGGCCGTCGAAGGTCTCGCCCACCTGGTACCGCTCCTCCACACCCTCCCAGGGATCGGGCCGGACCTGTTTCATCCCCAGGGAGATGCGGCCCGCCTCCCGGTCGAGCCCCAGGATCTTGACCTCCACCTCGTCGCCGGGCCGGACCACCTCGGAGGGGTGCCGGACCCGCCGCCACGACAGCTCGGACACGTGCACCAGCCCGTCCAGTCCGCCCAGGTCCACGAAGACCCCGAAGTCGGTGACGCTCTTGACCACCCCGCGCCGCACCTGCCCCGGCTCCAGCTCGGCCCAGAGGGCCTCCCGCCGCTGCTGCAGATCGGACTCGAGGAGCCGCCGCCGCGAGAGGATGACGCGCCGGTTGGCCCGGTCCAGCTCGATGACCTTGGCCCGCAGGGTCTCGCCCAGGTACACGCTCAGGTCGGGCACGTGCCCGTTGTCCACCTGCGAGGCGGGCATGAAGGCGCGCAGGCCCAGGTCCAGGACGAGGCCGCCCTTGACCACCTCCCGCACCCGGCCCTCCACCTCCTCGCCGGCCCGGTGGGCCGCCTCCAGCCGCCGCCAGGCCTCGCGCTCGCGGAACCGCCGCTGGGACAGACGGATCTGGCCCTCGTTCTCGTCCACGCCCAGGACCACGACCCGCAGCGTCTGTCCGGCGGAGAACACGTCGGCCGGCGACTGGCCGGGCCAGAGGCTCATCTCTCCGAGGGAAACCACTCCCTCGGATTTTTGACCCACGTCCACCAGGAGATGATCGGCGGCCACCTGGACCACGGTGCCCTCCACCACCTGGCCCGGCCTGAGCCGGGGCACCTCCCTGTCCACGGCCCGCTCCAGCTCAAGGCGCGCCTGAGCCGCGGCCAGCTCGGCCTCCCCCGGCCCGGCCGCCTCGCGCCCCCCCGTGTCCGCGTCGGCCTCAGCCCGCGGCGCCGCCGTCTCGCCGGCCTCCCCCGGCGCATTCGCCGTCCCGGCGGCCTCCCCCGGCGCACCCGCCGTCTCGGCGGCCTCCGCAGCCTCCACCGTCTCCTGGCGTGGTTCCATCTGCTCCGTCCCGACCAGCTCTTCCATCCTCGCGACTACCTCCTTGACGATCCACTCCGGGGTGGACGCGCCGGCCGTCACGCCGACGGCCCGCGCCCCCCGCAACCACTCCGCCCGCAACTCCTCGGCCGTCTCTATGTGGTAGGTGCGCGCCCCACCGTCGCGGCAGACGGCCACCAACTTTTGCGCGTTGGAGCTGCCCCGTCCGCCCACCACCACCATCACGTCAACCCGGCCCGCCAGCCGGCGGGCTGCCTCCTGTCTCTCCCAGGTCGCGTGGCAGATTGTATTCTCCACGCGGACCTCCTGTGCCTTCTCCCGCAGGCGTGCCACGACGGCGTCAACTTTTTCCCGCCGCTGGGTGGTTTGCGCCACCACTCCCACCCGCTCCAGGGGGGGAAGCCCGTCCACCTCCTCGGGGGCGCTCACCACCGAACCGCGCCGGCCGATCCAGCCCATGACGCCTACCACCTCCGGGTGGTGAGGGTCACCCACCACCACCACGTGGTAGCCCTCGTCGGCCAGCGCCCTGGCCCTCCTCTGCAATGAAAGCACAAAGGGACAGGTGGCGTCTACCACGCGCAACCCGCGGCGGGCGGCTTCCTCGTACACGGCGGGCGGGGCGCCATGGGCCCGGATGACCACCTGCTCGCCCGGAACCTCCTCCAGTCCGGCCACCGTGCGCACGCCCCGCGCGGCCAGCCGCTCCACCTCCTGGGGATTGTGGATGAGCTGGCCCAGGCTCGCCACCTCGCCGCCCGCGGCCGCCTCCTCGGCCTTGCGCACGGCCCGCCGGACCCCCACGCAGAATCCGTACACGTCGGCCAGCAGGACCTTCACCCGTTGCCCGCTCCCTCCGCCGGCCTGTCGGCGGGTTGCGCCAGCAGGTCGTCCAGCCTGCGCATGACACTGTCGCTCACGGCCTGGGCGCGCGCCTGGCGCGTGCCGGCGCCGGCCGCTTCGTCGCCCGGGTCGAGAGCCTCACCGAAGATGATCCGCACCCGGCCGCGAAAACGCAACGAGCCGCTGACGGCCACGGGCACGATGGGCGCGCCCGCCGTCAGCGCCAGGTAGGCCGCCCCGGGATGGCCCGCCAGCAGGGAGCGCCCCGATCTGTTGCGCATCCCCTCGGGGAAGACGACCAGGGCGCCGCCGGCCCGCAGGACCTCCACGGCCCGCCGGATGCCCCCCAGGTCGGCGGCGCCGCGCCGCACGGGCAGCGCGCCCAGCGATGCGATGAGACGGCCCAGGAACGGCACCCGAAAGAGCTCCTCCTTGGCCAGGAAGTGCGCCGGTCGCGGCAGGGCCCAGCCCACGAGCGGCGGGTCCCAGTAGGAACGGTGGTTGGCGCACAGGACCACGGGGCCCTTCGGCAGGTGGTGGGCGCCCACCACCTCGACGCGGAACCAAAGGCGCAGGACGGCACCCACCGCGCCCTTGGCCAGCCGGTACCAGGTCGGGTTGACCCTGCGGCGTGCCAACTCAGATCCCCGCCTCCCGGCCGCGGCCCGCGGCGCCCCGGGCGCGCTGCCGCGCCTGGGCGGCCTGCCCCGGCCCGTCCGGCCCGCCGACGCGCTCCAATATCAGCCGCACCACCCCCGCCGCGTCCAGGTCCGACGTGTCTATGATCTCCGCGTCGGGGGCCGGCCGGAGAGGGGCGGCGGCCCTTTCCTCGTCGAGGCGGTCCCGGTCCTCCACCTCGCGGTGCACCTGGTCCAGGGAGACGCTGTGCCCCCGCGCTCGCAGTTGACGAAACCGCCGCCGCGCCCGCACCTCGGGCCGCGCCGTCAGAAAGAACTTGAACCCGGCCTCGGGAACCACGTGGCTGCCGGTGTCGCGTCCCTCCAGCACCGCCCGGCCCCGGAGGGCCAGGCGCCGCTGCTGGGCCACAAGGGCCTCACGCACGGCGGGGTGCCGGGCCACCAGCGCCACGGCCCGCTCCACGGCCGGCGAACGGATGGCGGCGGTCACATCCACCCCGTCCACCCGCACCCGCACCCGGCCCGCCCCGTCCTCGGTGAGCTCGAGGAGGGCGCGCCGCGCCAGGGAAGCCAAGGCGGCCCCGTCCTCCGGATCCACCCCGCGGCGGAGGGCCTCCCACGTGACGGCCCTGTACATGGCCCCCGTGTCTATGTAACGGAACCCGAGGGCGCGGGCCACTTCCCGCGCCACGGTGCTCTTGCCCGCCCCGGCCGGACCGTCTATGGTCACCACCGTCCGGGTCGCCTCCGCGCTCCCCCCGGCTGGCGCCCCTGCATCCCGGTCAGCCCTTCCGGGCGGCGCCCCGGCATCCCGGTCCGCGCTCCCGCCGGGCGGCGCCCCGGCAACCTCAGTGGTCGAGGTCAGGACGGAGGGATCTGGCGTCGCGGAGGTAGACGTGGTTCATCTCCTCCTGCCCGCGCCGGGTGTTGACCAGGACCAGGACCCGGATGCAGCGGGCCAGGGCTCCCGGCACGTTCATCTCGACGGCGCAGAGGAGGGGGACCTGGTCCCACCCCGCCTGGCGTGCGGCGGCCGCCGGAAAGTCGGCGTCCAGGTCGGGCGTGGCGGTGAAGAAGACGCCGGCCACGTCGGTCAGGGAAAAGCCGTTCTCGCTCTGCAGGGTCTGAAGGAGCTCCTTGACGGCCTCGGCGATGGCGGCTGCCGTGTTTTCCTCGACCGTGATGGCGCCGCGAATCCCCCGCAGGCACCAACTGCTCAAAGGGCCCTCCCTGCCTCCCGCTGCCCGCCGGCGCGGCCATTATAGCACAGCCGCCCCCGCCGCGAACCGCGGGGCGCGGCCTCCCCGCGGCCACGGGCCTTTCAGCGGGACGGCAGCCGGTCGGAGACCGGGCAGGCGTAGCAGTAGCGGCAGTCATGGGCGCAGGGCATGGGCTCGTAGGCGCCCACGTCGGCCGACACGGTGCAGCGGCAGCCCTGCTGCTGCCCCGCGTGCCGCGCCGCGCGGGCGGGCTCCCCGAAAAGCTCGCCCAGCAGCCGCCCGTCCACGCAGCCCCCGCCCGCCAGGCCCGGCAGGTCCGTCAGGTCCTCCTCGCAGCACGCCCGCACCGCCACCCCCAGGTCCCCGGCCACCTGCAGGAGGGCGCTCACAAAGGCGCGCCGCTCCGCCGGCGAGGGCCGGTGCAAGGTCTCCTCCAACCCCAGGCGGCGCAGGCGGCGCCGCACCTTGGCGTAGGGCTTGACAAAGGCCACGGTGCAGCGGCGCACCCCCGCCGCCGCCAGGGCTCGGCACAGGCGCGCGAAGGTCTCCAGCCGTTCGGCGGCGCCCGGGAAGGGCTCGCCCCGCCGCGCCCGCCGCCGATCGAAGAGGACGGGATCAAAGCGCCAGGAGACGACCTCGGCCCCGCGCACCGCCGCCAGGGCCCGCGCCTGCCCTACGGCGTCCGCGGCCGGCGGGGCGCCCGGCTCCCACTCGGGCCCGTAACCGTTGACCGTGAGGTGGAAAAAGAGCCGGTAGGCCGCGAGTTCGCCCAGGCGCGGCAGGAGGCGCCCGTAGTCCTTGGACCAGAGGACGATGCTGTGGACCCGGTCCGGCCGCAGGTCAACGGCGTAGGGGCGGCCCGTGACGGGGTTGGGCACCAGCACCCGCCCCTCCCGCAGCCGGCGCAGGAACCAGCCGGTGAAGAAGGCGGGCACGTCCGTCCGCCGCGACGCGCTGACCACCACCTTCATACCCCTCAGCCGCCGGCCGGCCGGTCCCAGGGATAGACGATCCAGCGGTCCGTGACGGCGGCCGCGTAGTCGGGGGCGTCGTTGGGGAATTCGGATTCCTCCGGGCGGTAATGGAGGACGGCCACCTCGGGCCGCCCGCCGGCCCCGATGACCCGCACCTTTACAGCCATGGCCACGCGCCCGTCGCCCCACACGTCGTCCACCACCAGGACCCGCTTGCCCCGCAGGAGGTTGTCCTCCGGGAACTGCCAGAAAAAGGGGCGCCGCCCCATGGCCCCCGGACCCGAGGGAAAGACCACGGCCGCCACCATGATGTTGCGGATGTCGAGCTGCTCGCTGATAAGACAGGCGGGGATCATCCCGCCCCGCGTGATGCAGAGGATGGCGTCGAACTCCCGCGGCTGGCGGATGCGGCCCACCACCTGGTCCACCAGGGACTGCACATCCTCCCAGGTCAGCACCTGCCGCTCGGTGGGCTTAGCCATCCTGGTGCAGTCGCTCCACGGGCCAGGCCAGGGGATTGCCCACGTAGACCTGGGCGCGGACCTGCTCGCCGTCCACGCGCACCGTTATCCATTGGCGGAAATACTGGGGCGGATCCTCGTCGCAGCCCTCGTAGTGGTCCAGAACGGCCAAGTCCTTTTCCTCTATCTCCCAGAGAAGCCCTTTCAGCTCCCCGTCGGCATCGGGGAGGATGAGGGGATACTCGAGGGGCGGCGAGTGGTAGAGACGAAAGCCGCGGGCCACCGCCTGCCGCGGGTTGGGAAGGGGACGCCCGACCAGTTCCTCCAGCCGGCGACGGCTCGTCAGCGTACCGTAGGTAAAGAGAAACATGCGTGCCCTCCTTCCCGCGCCGGCGTTACCGCAGCTCCTCCTCCAGGGCGCGCTGCAACCGCGTTAAGACGGCGTAGACGGCATTGTGCCGCAGGCTGTAGGAACCCCCGAGGACGGCCACCTCGCCCAGGGCGCCAAAGAGATCAAGGAGGATGGGCCGGATGCGGCGCCCGGTGGCGGTGCGCATGGCTCCCTGAAACAGCCACTTGGCGTTGGCGGGCGGTTTCCCCGCGAGATAATAGCACAGGCGCAGGGACAGGGCTACCAGCCGCGTGATGTTGTCCAGGCAGACGTAGGGCTGGCCGCGCCGCATGGCCCAGGCCAGCGAGGCCTTGCGCTGGCGAAAGGCCCGGTAGGCGGCCTCCGCCTTGGCCTCCCACGTCTCCGGCGGCACGAGCCGCGCCCTTTCCGCCAGGCGGGCGGCGACGCCGGCGGGGTCGCTCAGGATACGCCCCGACCGGAGAAGGAAGAGGGCGTCGTCAGCGAGGGCGGCCACGGCGCTCTCCAGGGAATCCGCCGACACGGCGCACGCCTTGCCGCCCACCTCTCGCAGGCGAAGGCGCCCCCATTCGCCGGGAGTCAGACCCAAGGCGGCCGCGCCGGCATCCAGGTCCTCCGCCGGCAGGACAAGCAGCAGATCCGGCCGCGAGTGGCCGTCGGCAAAGCCGGCCGCCGCCGAACCCACCAGCAGGGCGGCGGCCCGCCCCGCCCGTTCACCCAGTCTCTCGGCCACCGCAGACCACAGCGACTCGCCGGCCCGCAGATGAACCTCCTCCAGCGCGCTCGCCATCATGACGCCGTCCTCCCGCGCCGCGGCTGGCCGCCGGCGGCTTCCTTGTCAGGCACCTGCCATTGGTATAGAATACGCCTTGATTTTTTGCCAGCCCAGAGGCCAGGGCGGAGGGTGCACCCTCCGCCGCCGCGGGCGGCTACAGGGGAGGAATGAGGATGAGGGCCACCGTGGATCACGACCTCTGCATCGGCGACGCCATCTGCGAGTCCATCTGTCCCCAGGTCTTCGAGCTGGGCGACGACGGGCTATCGTATGTGATCGCCGACCCGTACCCCGCCGACCTTCAGGGCGAGGTCGAGGAGGCCGTCGAGTCCTGCCCCACGGACGCCATCGCCATCCACCAGGACGACGCGGACATCGAGGACCGTCTGCTAAAGTCCATTCGCTCCAAGTAACGCAGTCCCGCCCCGGGCCGGCGGATCGCGCCGAGCGCCCGGCACGGGCGTCCACGCCAGAGATGCTACCGGCCAAGGGCCGCGGCGCGAAGCCGCGGCCCTTGGCGTGGGCGCCGGGCACCCTCCGCCGTGCGCGCCGGGCACCCTCCGCCGTGCGCGACCAGGCAAGAGCTTTCTGAGCCTCCCTTATCCCCACGTCTAAAGCCTTCTAAAGCCAGGGGGCTTGCGCGGCGGCCTTTTCCCGGTCATGACAGCACTCGTGCTGTATGGGCAGGCGCTGAAACGACCACTGTCCGCGGCGGCGCCGCAGGAAGCGGGAGGCCGGCGTCGCCCGGTCGGGGCGGGCGTGACAAGGGACGAATCCTGTGCCACCATCAAACGGGGTGCTGGCTGACGCCCCGGTGACTGCTTGGCCAGACGGGACGTAACCAGTCCTTTCACCACCGGCAGGCCGGTCAGCCCCGATCTGTTCGTGGGCAGGCCGCTGACGTATCTGTATCTCCGGCTCCGGTTGCCGCCCCAAGACGTTCGCTGACGTGTCCCCCGGTGCCGGCGATCATTCAGGGCCGACCAGGTCCGCCACTAGGGCGGCCGTCGCGTGCGGATCACCCGGCCGCAGGCGGTGGCACGGCGCGGACCGGACGAGCCGCGCCAGCAGGCGGAAATCCCGGGCCAGGTGCGCCGGTGTGCGGGCAAAGCTATGAAAGATCAGGTCGGCCAGCGCCCTGCCGGGCCTCAGAGGCTCCAGGGCGGGCGCGCCGCCGTCTTCCCCGCCCTCTCCCGGCGCCACCGCGCCGCCGGGGGGATCCCCTGCTTCCGGCTTCCCCCGCCGATCCAAGAGGAGGACGGCCGCCACGGGCCAGGGCCGCCCGGGCGGCGCCATCGCCTCAGGCCGCACGAGGCAGCACGCGGCCGTCTCCCCGGCGCCGGCAAAGAAGCCGCGCGGGTACGGCACCGCGGTCAGGAGATGTGCCAGGGAATCGGCGAGGGACCGTGACAGCCAGCCCTTGACGTGCATGCCGCCGGGGGCGGGCCAGACGGAGACACCGGCGGCCGGCGCTGCGGCGCATCCCCCACCGCCGCCCGCGCCCGGCTCGTCCGGCGCCAGCACGGCGCAATCGTCCGAGAGAAAGGTCCAACCCCGCGCCAGCAGAGCCAGGGCCAGCGTCGTCTTGCCGTTGCCCGTGCGGCCCGCCGCCACCACGGCCCGCCCGCCCCGCCCCAGGACGGCGGCATGGATGAGGGTCAGGGACTCCTCGAGCCGCGCCGTCCACTCCTTGAAAAGCTTCCACTCCACCTCCGCCACGCTCCGTCCCGAGCGGGCGGCGGACTCCCCGGCCCCGGCGTTCCCCGCCCCGGTTACCGCGGCGGTCCCCACCCCGGTCAGCCCGGCGGTCCCCGCGCCGGTCACCCCGGCGGCCGCGGCGTCCCGGGCGGCCGCCGCCTCCATCGCCTCACCCTCAACCCCCATATCACCCGCCGCCGGCGGCGTGTAGGCGGCCAGCCAACTGCGATAAGCGGCGCCAAAGGCCTCCGGGTCCGCGACTTGATCCCAGGGACGGGCCGCCGGCCAGGCCGCACCGCCCTGTGGGCGGGACCGCCCGCCGGCCGCCGCCCGACTCCGGGGGGAAGCCTCACGCACCTCCGCCCGCGGCCTCCCCGGCTTCCTCCAGGGCGAGAAAGCCCCGGGCCACCAGGTCCTCCACAAAGGCCGCCACGTCGGCCGCCACGGTCTCCCGCTCGGCGCCCGTCTGGTCCGCCAGGAGGGCCACGATCTCCGCGACGCTCAGCGAACCGTCGCAGAGCTCCCAGACGGCGGCCCCCGTCTCGTTGAGGAGAACCACCTGCTCCCGGACCGGCTCGCAGAGCACCAGTTCCCCGTCGAATTCCTCCTCCAGCACCTCCGGCGACCGGCGCGGCACCCGCTCCGCGCCCGGCCGGCCACTTCCGCCGCCGGAACCTGTCACGGCAGTTCCCCCCTCGTGAGGCACGAGTCGGCCCCAGCACGAAACGAAACCATTTTACCAGGAGGCGCCAGGTCCGGCCGGGACCAGCCTCCCAGCCAAAAGCCAACCCACGCCCGAGACCGTCTCTCGCCCCCGGCCCGATGCCCGCCGCGGGTGAGCGCATTGCCACGCACACCGCGGCCTCCTTTCCTCCCCCGGCGGGCGCAACTGCTCCTCCTGGTCGCGGCCCTGGTCTCGGCCGCCCTCGTGCCGACACCGCCCGCCCTCGCGGGCGACCGCGGCACGACCAGGACCGCGTCGGCCGCCGAGTCACCGCCCCTTGAGCTGATCCTGCCGCCTGATCTGGACGGGGCCAGAGCCGGCGATCTCGCCGCGGTCCTCACCCGGGCCTACCGCGTCGCCGCCGCGAGCCTTGGGAGGGAGGCCGCCGTCCCGATACGGGTCCTGGCCCTGCCCCGGCGCGACGCCTACCGCACCGCCCTCCGCCGCGAGGGGGTGGGAGAGGCCGAAGCCGCTCTCCTCGCAGCGGGGAGCATGGGTGCCACCACCCTGACGGGAAGAACCGTCCTCCTCAACCTGGAAGCCATCTCCCTCCCGCCGTCCCGTCCGCCCCGCCGCCCGGGGGCCTCCCCCGGGCCGGGCGAGGTTGCAGCCCATGAGTTCACCCACGCCATCCTCCGCACCAACGGCATCACCTTTCTCCCCGCCTGGGTGGAGGAGGGCATCGCCCATCTGATCCAGCGCCGTTACCCGCCCCCCCGCAGCAGAGAACCCGAGACCGATGGTGCCGGCGCGCAACCGCGAGGCGATCGGGCCGACGATCCTCTCACCCCCGATCTCGCCGCGCGGGCGCGGCTCACCGCGGCCCTCCTGGCCGGCGATCTGCCCCCTCTGGAGGGCACCTCCTCACCCCGCCAGCCCTTCCGGACCACGTTGGCGAACGGCCTGGGCATCCAGGATTATTACCGGCTGGCCGTCCAAGCCCTCGTGGACGAGTTTGGCTGGGAGAGCCTCCTCGCCTACGCGGAGGCGGGCAGGACCCTGGGACATGCCGCCGCTTTTCGCGCCGCTTTTGGCGTCGAGCCGGCCGCGTGGGAGCGGCGCTGGCGCGAACACCTTCTCGCCGAGGCCGCGCGGCCGAAAGCGCTGCGCCTCTGCTTCCGCCTCACGGCGCCGGGGGGCGGCGTGGTACGGGTTACGGGGCTGGACGGGAACGCCCTCCCGCCCGCGGCAACCCTGCCGCCCGGCCGCCACTGCCTCCTCCTTCACCCCGACGGCCGGTGGGAAGCCGAGGGCGCCACCCCGCGGACGACGGCCGCCGCACGGAGCGCCCGCGACGCGCCGCCGGTCGCCGTTCCCGCCGCGGTCTCCTCCCGCGCAGCCGCCCGCACCGTCACTCTGGTCGTGGCCGTGGAACCATCCGGCGGTGAGGCCGCCTCATTCCCGTGGGCCCGCTTCGTCTTCCGCCGCGAGGCGGGCGTCACCTATTTCGTCGGCACGGCGGTGCCGGCGCCCGTCACCGGCAGAGCGACCCCGGCAGGCGCGCCCGCCCCGGACCCGAGAGCACCCGCCGCAGGAACGATCCTCCTCCTCGACCACCCCGCCGGCTTCGGCGTCTCCCTGGAAAGGCCCTGACGGGGGACCCAGCCGCGGGCACCGGGCGACGGCGCCCGCCGGAATGGGCCGCGGAACGGCCCGGCCGGCCGACGCTCCCGTCAAACCGCCAGCCCAAAGGCCACGGCCACCATGCGGCACGCTTCCGCCCGCGTCACCGGCTCGTTGGGGCGGAAAGATCCATCCGGATAGCCCGTGACGATGCCCCGCTCCCGCGCCGCCGCGATGAACCCCTCGGCCCAGTGGCCGCGCGTGTCGGAGAAGGGCGCCGGCGGAGCGCCCTCCAGGCCGAGAGCGCGCATGATCATGGCCACCGTCTCCGCCCGCGAAGTGGGGCGGTCGGGCAGGAGCCCGGATTCTCCGTATCCCCGCAACACACCGTGGAAAACGGCCGTGGCCAGATAGGCCCGCGCCCAGTGGCGATCCGAGGCCGCGTCAAGGGCGGCGGGCACCCCCGGCAGCGCCGCCGCCAGCACCACCATCTTGGCCAGCTCGGCCCGTGTCACCGAGCGCTCCGGTTCGAAGCGCCGGAACCCCACCCCCCGCACCACCCGCCGCCGGGCCAGCGCCGTCACATAGGGCCAAGCCCAATGGCTGGAAGGAACATCGCCAAAGACGGTCTCGGCGTCGCGGAGAAACACGAAGTCGCTGAGGTGGCGCGTGGTGCCGCTGAAGCCATCTCCGCCGAAACCGCCGGGAACGGGGACGTAGGCGCCCAGATAGGGGTCCCAGTAATAGAGATGAAGGCCCGCGAGTTGGCTGAGCGAGGGTTTGGCGATGACATTGCCCGCTGCGTCCAGGATGCTCAGCTCCGTGCCCCCGGCCGATACGCGGAGACGATAGCCGCGGACGAAGTAACTGCGCTCCGCCTGTTGCGCGGGATCGGACCCGAGGTCGTCCCCGCCCGCGATAACCCGCACCTCCACCTGGGCATCGGCGGGCAGCACCCCCGGCGGCAGCTCCACGATAAACTCCCCGCCCAAGGCCGTGATGGTGTTGCCGGAGACCAGCAAGGGCACGACGCCTCCCCCGCCCCCGCCGCCGCCACCGAGTGTGGTGCCACCCGTGTTGCCACCCGTGTTACCGCCTGTATTGCCGCCCGTGTTACCGCCGCCGGGCGGCGTCGCCGCCAGCACGCGGGCCGCCATCCCCACCTCGGCCGCCGTGAGCGCCGGCGCCGTGTAGGCAGCCAACTTTAGCACCCTCCGCCGTGAGACCCTGTTGACCGCCGCTCCTTCCTCCCGGCCCACCGCCTCTCCCCCCTCCTCCGCCATCCTTCATCCCATCCTCCGCCGCCGCACTGCCGGCGCCAGCCCAACCATCGGGCCACCGCGGGCAACCCCAGCCGCCGCCGGGAGCGACCGCGGGCGCCACCTCCCGGCACCGGGAGTAGCCGTGGACAACGCCTCCCGCCACGGGGAGCAGCGGCGGCCTCGCTCAGGGAACAGGGAAAGGCCCGCCGTACTCCTCGTCGTCCGGCCATTCGAAAGCCATGGGAGGAGGCGATGCCGCCGCCGCCCGGGCCGCCAGGGCCAGGTCTAGGGCCATTGCGGCAGGTGCCGCGTAGGCCGCCAGGCGGAGGAAGCGCCGCCGCCCCACGGTCCGACCGCCCGCGCCGGGCGGGGCCGCCCCCGGTGACGACACCGCCGCCCGCGCGTCCTCCACCCGTCGCCCGTCGCCGGGCCGGCCACAACCGCCCGCGTCCTGCGGCAACCCGCGCTCCTCACCGCCCGTCATCGGACCAGCCCCCTGCTCGTGATCAACGTCCAGCTCCCGCTGGCCGGGTCACGTCCCACCACCTCGAGAACGAGCGCTCCCGGCAGCAGAGGTCCGGCGTCCACCACGGCACTCCAGGACCCATCCGGTGCAGCCGTGGTCATAGTCCACGTAAAGGCGCCGCTCCCGTCGCGCAGGCGCACCGAGATGCGCAGCCCGGGCTCGGCCGTGCCGGTCACCGTCACCGGCCCCGTCACCGTGGCGCCCTCGGCCGGTGCGGTGATCACCGGCGCCGGCAAGACGGGCCCCCCGTAACTGAGCGACCGCACCGCCACGTAGGACCAGCCCGACCCGGTGCGCACCGCGGCCTGGAGGCTTACGCCGCCCGGTTGCAGCCTCCCGATGCCCACGTCCACCGCAAAGGACCCGTCCGGTCCGGCGTACACGGACCGCTGGACGATGCCGCCCGCCCCATCCACGAAGCGCACCGTCACCCGCGCCCCCGGCGGAGCCGTCCCCGCCACGGGCACCGAGCGCCCGACGTTGGCGCCGTCGGGCGGCGCAGCGAGATTGGGTGTCGTGGCCAGACGCAGGCTGCGGTACAGGTTGAGGCGCCCACCCGTCACCGTCTTGCCGGCCAAGGCGGAAACCGGATCCACCTCGCTCAGGAGGGCGTAGCGCAGGTCCGCCACGCCGGCCAGCGGATTGGCGGCCAGCACGAGGGCCGCCGCCCCCGCCACGTGCGGCGTGGCCATGGAGGTGCCGCTCCAGTACTCATACTCACTTCCGGTGTACGTGCTCGTCAGGCAGCGAACGCGCACGTCGTCAATGTAAGCCCCGTCCCGCCTCGTGCTGGCATCGCTCTGGAGACGGAACCGAAAATACACCGCCGGCTCACCGTCAAAGGCGGAGATGTCCTCGGACATGGGGATGAAAGCCCCCAAACTCGTACCCGTCCAGCCGGCCACGGTAGTCCAATTCGTTCCATCCGGGGAAGCCTCTACGTAAAGAGCGTCGAACTTATTCGGGCTGGTGTATTCCACATCTAGACGCAGCCAATATTCCAGCCGGCAGCCCTGCTGGCCGGCCAGACTCACGGAAGTGGCCGTGGCGGCCCAGGAGTTGGTGTTGTTGGCGTAGTTGCCACCGGGGCTGTCCGTCAGGCTGAAGGAGCCGGAGACCTTGTAGGCGGTCGTGCGGTCCCAGGTGTTGTTGGTGCCGCCGGTGATCCACCGGCCGGTGAGGGGCTGCTCAAACCCTTCCTCGTAGAGCGGAGCCCCGTAAGCCGGCACCGTGCTGAGGATGTTCTCCCCCGGTGCCCCGAGGTCCACGGAGGTGGCGCCGTAGTTGGAAAACGAGGCCAGGCCGTCGTCCTGATCGGTGGCCGCCACGCAGATGACGTTGGCGTAGGGATAGTTGCAGGGATAGGTGGGGGTGGCGGGCGAGTCGTTGTCCGCAAACTCGTTTCCGGCCGCCACCACAAAGAGGGTATCGGGCGAGCCGGAGATGGCCGCGCCCATGTAAGCGGAAGAAGGCCCGCCCAGGCTCGCGTTCACCACCCTCGCCCCCATGCCGGCCGCGTAGAGAAAGCCCGCGGCCACGTCAAAGAGGGTGCAGCTCCCCGAGCCGTCGCAGACGCGCACCGGCACGATCCGTACCTGCCAGTTCACGCCCACCACGCCCACACCGTCGTTGCCGCGGGCCCCAACGGTGCCGGCCACATGGGTGCCGTGGCCGTGATAGTCGCGCGGGTCGTTGTCCCCGTCCACGAAGTCCCAGCCCCGCCAGTCGTCCACGAATCCGTTTCCGTCGTCGTCCACGCCGTTTGTCTCCCGCCCGTCGCCCGTCTCGCCGGGGTTCACCCATATGTTGGGTGCGAGGTCGGGGTGATCGTAGGCCACGCCCGTATCCACCACCGCCACCGTGGCGTCGCCGCCCTGCGTCAGGTCCCAGGCCGCCGTGGCCTTTATGTCCGCACCCGGTGTGCCGGATCGTCCCCAGTTACCGCCCACCCACTGGCCGGTGTTCCGCAACCCCCAGAGCTGGCCGAAGAGGGGGTCGTTGGGAACCGTGTCCGCCACGCGGTAAAGGTAGTTGGGCTCGGCGAAGGCCACGCCCGCCACCTGCCGCAGGGCTGCCACCGCCTGCGGCACCGTCCGACCCCGCGGCAGGCGGATCAGGTCCACGGCCAGTCCCTTGGCCCGCAGGCTCCGCCTGACCGCCGCGCCCGGCCCCAAGGCGGCGAGGACGCGCGACCGCGCCGCCGCAAGCCCGGCGGCGGGAGTGGGTCGCAGAGCGGCCTGCGCAAAGCCCACCACCACCTCGCCCGGCACATAGGCCGCTCCGGCTCCGGCAACACCCGCGCCGCCACCGCCGGCGGCCGCGGTCCCGGGCACGGAGACGAGCCCGGCCCGGCCGGCCGGCGTGCCGCCGCCGCCAGCGCCACCGGCCCCCGCACCACCCGCGACACCCGCCCCCGCACCGCCTGCAAGACCTGCCCTCACACCGCCTGCGACGGCATTCCCCGCGGCCCCCAGGGAAACCGCCAGCGCCACGAGAACGGCCGCCAACCGCCCCGCGAGCGGGGAAGCGACGCCTCGCGCAGCATCTGGACTCCGAGGATCTGGCGCGCCACGGTGGCCTTCCCCGTCGCTGCCTGGCGCAAAAGGATGCCCTCTAAGCTCTCTAAGCGTCGGAAGGAGCCGGTGAAAGGGGCGCGGCGGCATGGAACCGCTCCTTTCCTTATCGGTTGAGCGAACCGGCGAGAAAAAAAGGAACCCGGCTCGCGGCCGGGCCGGTTGCGCCACTGGCTCGTCCCACCCCGAAAGAGGCGCCCACGTCGGGCGGGGCGGGGTCATCGCCTCCCAGCGCCATCGTGCCAAGTCTACCATATAACCACTGAAAGGGGCGCTGAATTGCAACCGGCAAGGCAACGTCAACCGCCCACCTTATTCTTCCTCCGACCCAGGCAAGGCAGATTTCAAGGACGGAGGTACTCGGCCGGGGGAAGGATGAGCACGCCCGCCGGCCGCCGGCCGTAGAAAGGGCCGAAGTGTGTCACGTCGCCTGTCAGAAGGTGGGTGGCACCGCCGGCCGCCGCGGCCATCAAAACCGGTTTATCCTTGTCGGGCAGGGGCAACGGGCAGGGCAGGTCCGGCGGGACCTCCGGTACCAGATCCACCTCGCGGAGAAGCCGGTCGAGTCGCTCCAATTGCTCCTGCGTGGCAAGGTTTCGGCGGGCTTCCTCAATTACATAGCTGGAGACCAGCAGACGGCACCGGCCGCTCCGGGACCGCTCCCAGAGGCGTGCGATGCGGGGACTGCCATAGGCGGCGGAAAAGAGAACGTTGGCGTCCAGGAAGACCCGGTCCATCTCAAGAGACAGGTGACGCGGGCCGGCGATGAGGGATGCGGTCGGGATCAAGCCCCATGCGCCGCACCTCGGCCACGGCCCATGCGTACTCCTCCTCATCGAGAGCGTTGGAAAGGAGGAACTCGGCCTTGCGCTCGGGTGTGTATACCTCCACGGGCAGGGCGACAGCCGGCCGGAGGAGGATGCCCTCCGGGCGAGCCTCGGCCACGACAAGGGAACCTTCCTCCAAACCGTAGCGTCGCCGCAGGGAGGCAGGGATGATTATCGCCCCCCGCTTACCCACCCTAGTGTCCGCTCCTTCCATCACGGACTCCCCCCAGCCTGGCCTCCGCTGTTTGTCAACTTATGTGATAGATCGCATCTCACAAAATCAGAATATCAGACTACCGACTAAAAGCAAGGGCACACGATCCGCAGGAAGGGTCCACCTCGCTAAAGCCAAGACGGGACATGACATCGCCCAGCGAAACCGTCCGGCGGCCGGCCACGTAGACCTGAAGGAGTCGCCTGAGAGCCAGACAGGCCAGGTAAACAACGGTTGGCTAACGGTGACTCGGCCTTCACGGCGCCCCACCGCCAGGAACATCCCTGCCCGCCCGGCTACGGGGGATTATCGCCGGCGGGCGACGGCCAGGACGAGACCCGCCGTCGCGCCGGCCGCGTCCAGCACCACGTCCACGGCGCTCGGATGCCGCCCCCGCACCAAACGCTGATGCCCCTCGTCGAGAAGCGCCACCGCCACGAGCAGCCCCGCCAGCGCGGCGACCCGGCCCCCGGCGCCGACCCAGCCGCCCCACCGGCGCACCGCCTCCCGGCCCACGAGCCAACCGAGCAGGGCGTAGGCGGCAAAGTGCAGAACCTTGCGGAAGCCGAACTCCACCTCCCCCACCCACGCCGCCGGCAAAAAAGGCAACGCCCGGGCCACCCACCCCACCGTGTGGCGGCTGGCGAAGGACTCGCCCCCCAGAACGCCGATCCAGACCAGCCCCCACACCAAAAAGGGCCACCAGCCCAGCCCCCGCACCCGTCGGGCCATACGGATACCATACCACGCCCCGCGCCGCGTCCCCCTGCGCCCGCGGGGCCACCGTTGGGGGCGGGCGACGGTGAAGGACATAGGATCCCCGTATGAGCCGTCCCAACTAAGCGGTCCGCCTATTGGCTAATCCCGCACCCGTGGAAGCCGAACCACCGTTTCCGAGCCTTCTACGACAAACTCAGGTGCCCGCCCCACAGCTTCTAGCATCACGCGTATCATCCTTGGAACCCCGCTGCCGGCATCAGTAACCAACCCCAGCCGCAAGAGACACTGGTACACTGTCGGGTTGCGAAGCACATGGGCAAACCCTGAGCGCATGGCCTCGACGGTCACCGTGTTGGGCAGGGCCCCGGGACTTCGGACCTCCACCCGATCATCGAAAACGATGAGGCGAATAGGGGAGGCGATGCTGTAATCCCTGTGCGCCACCGCGTTTACCAACGCCTCGCGTAGCGCGACGGCTGGTAACTCCGTATAGGTTTCGGCCTCCATTCCCGCTATTCGGTGGGGCCGAGCCAAATGAACTTCAAGGAACCGAAGCGCATCATGCAACTGGTCGGGAAGCCTACCTTCGAGCCTCTTTTGATCGGACGGTTCGCCGGAGAGTTCCGAGCCGGGGATGCGAAGAGCGGAAATATATCCGTAAGGCAAGAACTCCTGAGGGCGCCGAACAAGGAATAGGACTCCAGCCACGGTGAAGACAATCCCTTCAGGCGTATCTGCAGCTAGGTGCCAGTTCAAAAGTAGCTGCTCCGGAAACATCGTGAATTCCTCAAGGCCGGGGGCTAATTGCGACGCAGCGACGCGAAGCCTATCCCAGGCCTGTTCGTCCAAATAACTAAGACCGCAATTGAAACGAGGAGATTCATCGTAGAAAAGACGACGGGATGTCTGGAAAAGGCGTAGAAGTTCCTCTCTAGATGCAGGTCGCTTGCCAGACGGTGTACGCACATAATAACGGTTGTTCGCAGCGTGCGGGCGCATTTGGCTCTTGGGGATGTGCACCCACACCACCTGACCGTCGGCGGTTTCCACGAACTCCGTAACGACCGTAACCGGAGGATCACAGTTGTTATACGCCGCGTTATCCACCAATCGAGCCGCCGCGTCGGGATCCCCCACGCCCACGATATTGCCATCATCATCAACGCCGATTAACAAATCTCCCCCATCCGTATTGGCAAATGCCACCAAGTCCTCGGCCAGGCGAGCCGCGCTACCCGGCTCCTCCTTGAAATCGGTGTGGAGGTTCTCTCCGCGCCGCAGACGTTCTCGGAGATCCTCTTCCCTCACGCTCCTCTATCCTCCTTGAGACGGTGTTCACTGCCTTTCTGTCACTCGCATCATATCATTGGCTCCTTTCCCAAGGGGCCAGCCGTATTTCTGGGCGCGCCGAAGGAAGGCCTGCTCTCCTCCCTCCATAACCAGCTTTATGGACTCCCTTATCTTCGCACCGTCAATTGACCCGGACCTGGTCACGCGGCCAACCTCCGCCTTCCTGTCTTCCCTCTTCTCCGACTCCAGTACGAGGACAAGATCCGCATCCCCCAACACCGGGATATTGGGATTATGAGTGGCTGTGATGATCTGCTTGGAAAGCTTAAGTTTCCGGAGAATCCGTACAACGTCCTCATAAATGAACCTGTTATCCAGGTCATCCTCCGGCTGGTCAATGATTAATGGCCTCTTCCCAAGAGACAGGAGAATGAGCAGGATGGCAGTGGCTCGCTGTCCCCGGGACAGGCGATTCAGGGGCTTGGCCTCCGCTTCATCCGGTGCAAACTTGATCTCGACCGTATCGTCAGGAAACAGAATCTCAAGTTCCCGGAGCCGTTCCCGCCTTTCATTAAACGAGTCGCACACCCTTTTCGCCCAGTTCTCCGATATTCCAAAGCGGTCGACCAAAGCCCGGGGCCCCTCTTCGATCAGACGCGCAAGTTGATAGCCGTCAACCCCCTCGCCAGAGCAAATCTTCTCGATTATGGACCGCTCGATTTTGGAGCCCGATATAAGCGCCTTAACCGCTTCCTGAAATTCGGCGGAATTGCCCTTATAAAGGATTTCAATATGAACTCTACCGCCCAACATATTGTTAATCTCTTCCGCCCGGGCCTGACGCAGCCGAAAAATCTCGTATCGCAGCTCTCTTACTTCATTAAGAAGTTTGGAACGATGATTGGCCTCTACCGTTAATTTCTTTCTAACATTTTCAAGACGTACGATCTCTTGTTCGAGCTGCGCTTCCCTGGCTATGAGCCTTTCCAGGTCATCAACCCCCTGAACATCCATGCCCAGCTCACGCTTGAGAAGGCTCAGGTCCTCCAGCAAGGAGCGGCGCGCCACGTCCCATTCGCGGGTCACCTCTGACAAACGGGTATTTGCCTCTTCCAAACGGCCACCCAAAGGGGAAACCGCGGATGCCAAGTCCTTGGCCAGATGCCCCACTTCAGACACCGCACGTTCCAAAAGGTGCCCTAGTTTGCTCTTGCCCTTCCCTGCCAGGGATTGAACCCACGAGAGCAGGTCGTTGAGGTGCTCCTGAAAATCAGCCCAATCAGTCCTTATCTCGTTCACGCGCCGGTGCAATTCGCTAAGATACTGGCCTTCGCGACTGAGGCTCGCGGCCTCACGGAGTTTTTCCAAAACCCCGCGCTCGCGAAAAACCTCTATTTTATGCCGTACACCATTGAGTTCTTGTTCCAGCACTTCCTGGCGACTCAGTTTCTCCTCCAACTCCTGCATCGCTCGCGCATTCTTCCGAAGTTGATCCTCAATTTCTTTCATTCGCCGGAGTTTTTCCTGAACTGGTGGCCCTGAAATGTCGTCTAAGAGCCGAAGTCGGACTCCCCCTGCCTCATCCTTGGTGAGTTCGTAGATTTCGCGTTGCCCGAAAACCAGGGGCCTATCGCTCTCAGACAGGAACCAAGCCGGAGATAGGTCGAGTTCTCGCCCCAGGGTTTCGTCAAAAATGCGAGGCTTTTCATCCCAAATCCTCTCAATACGGTATCTCCGCCCTTTAAGACCGTCAGTTCCCGTCTCCAGAGTTACAAGCACCTTGCCTCCACTGCCCAAGGCGTGGCGTAGCAATTCTCTCCTCTCCAGGGTAGGCACGTGCGGTTCCAGGTCTAAGGCGTAGCGTATGGTTTCAATTGTGGCCGACTTGCCTACCCCACGTCCTCCCACCAGCGCGTTCAGCTCCCTGCTGAACTCAACCTCCATTCCTCCCAGAAACCCCCGTCCCTCAACGCGCATCTCTACCAAAGCCGGATGGGTGGTCCGCGGGGGTTCCCCCCGTCTGACCCGCATTTCCGGGTCCTCGAGGGCCAACCGCAACGCTCCGAGTTCTCCAGGCGCACTCAGCTTTAGGTAAGTGCATCGGACCCGTCCGTGCTGGTCTTTGCCGCCGATCTCCTCAAAAGTGTGAGGATCAGAGAATTCCACTGCGGTAAGCAGGTCCACGGAAGCACGGCTGAATTTGCCGGTTGATACCAGGAGGTTGCGGTGGTCATCCGTTAATCCCTCCAGAGCGTCGGGCCGCAGCCGAAGGATCACTTCGGCGGCCTGGGCCGGCTTAAGAGTCTTCATCAGTCCCTTGTCACCATCCACATGTGCCATAATAAGTAGACAGCCAAGTTCGTCTCGTAGCTTGCTAAGTGCTGAGACGACATCATCCTCTAGCTCAATGTTGACGTGTATCCCGTCCTTGCCCACCAGCGGACTGGGATATTTGTGCATTTTCTCAATAGCTAGCCTTGCCGAAGACAGATCCACGTCGCGGTCGAAAACGGCGATCACATGCAGCCCGCCGCTGCCCACATTGCCAAGTGAAAGCTCGACGCCGGGGTACAGGAAAATGCCCCTTTCTTCGGCTGCAGCTATCAGCGGCCCATACCACTCTGGCCGCGGCAGGTTATAGTCAGTGAGAGCACCCACCTTTATACCTGCTAGGGCGAGGCGGTCCACATAGCGCCGCACCAGGTCCTCTCGCGTCGCCTGAGACTGGAAATCCACCCCCGCGGGCAAACGGAAGTGAGGTTGCGAAGCCGGGGTATGCAGGTGGAGATCAGTTCGCAACCAACGTGCACCACGATAGTTATCATTGGCCACCGAGCTTACCCACCTTCCTCATGCCGCCGATAAATCTACCATTACCTCCGCAATGCGGGGAGCAGTCAATTCATCACCTTTGCCGTCTTCGACAGCGTGAGGTGGCGGGAGGCCTGGCTGGCCATGCCCCCGGCCGGCGGCATGGCCGGCACACCGACCCCATAGCCTGCACAAGACGGCAGCCCATGCCCTGCCCGGGACCCCTGCCCCATACCGTTGCCGAGAACATAGAAAACTGTTCCCGACATCCGCCCGTTGCCGGACGGAGGCGCCGGTCTTACGCGCACTCGCGCCGCCGGCTTCCCGCTTCCTCCGGGACCGCCCGCCTCCCGGCGGGTCTTACATCCCGTCCACGGGCGTTTTGCGTCTCCGGTCCACTCCCGGCGACGGCAGCCACAAAGGCCGCAAGATTCCGCGCTGCATTCTCGTCCCGATCCAAGACGACTCCGCACCCATCGCACAGGAACGTACGCTCCCAAAGAGGCAGTCTCTCCCTCACCGCCCCGCAACGGGAGCACTTCTTGCTTGACGGCCAGAACCTCTCCGCCTCCACAAGGCGCGAGCCGTACCAGGCGGTCTTGTAACCGAGTTGCCGTCGGAGCTCCGCCAGGGCGGCATCCGCCACCGAGCGCGCAAGACGCCGGTTCCGCAGCATCCCCGCCACGCAGAGCCCCTCGACCACCACGGTCCCGTAGCCGCGGGCAAGCCGGGTGGTGAGCTTGTGCAGGGCGTCCCTCCGGATGCGGGCGATGCGGGCATGAAGCCGCGCGAGTCTCCTGCGCGTCTCCTCCCGGTTCCGGCTCCCCGGAATCCTGCGCACAAGCTCCCGGTTCAGACGGGCAAGCTTCCGAAGCTCCTTCCTGAGAGGCCGCGGGTTCTCGACCCGCTCGCCCGTGGAGAGGACGGCCAGGTGCCGGAACCCCGCGTCCACCCCCACCACGGCACCCGGGAAGCGGGGCCTCGCTGCCGTCCACCCGGATTGCGCCCGTCGTTAAGCACACCGACTCCCGACCCCGGCCCTTCTTCCGGAAACGGGGAAAGCCCACCCGGCGGCCCTTCCGCGTGGCCTTTTTGCTGTCGGACCAGTTCTTGAGGGCATCAGCCAGGCTAGCCAGGCCGGGGGAGTACGCCTCTTTGGAGTTCTCCCGCCACCACGGGGCGACGGTGTCCTTAGCGCGGTTCCATTGCCGGCGGAGCTCGGGGAGCGTCCAGGGCATCTCCACCTCCTCGCCGCGTTGGCGGGCGGAAAGCCGCTCCTTGACGAGCACCAGCCCCCATTTGAAGGCAAACCGCCGCGCCCCGCGCCGGCCGCGTCCAGCACCACGTCCACGGCGCTCGGATGCCGCCCCCGCACCAAACGCTGATGCCCCTCGTCGAGAAGCGCCACCGCCACGAGCAGCCCCGCCAGCGCGGCGACCCGGCCCCCGGTGCCGACCCCGCCGCCCGACCGGCGCACCGCCTCCCGGCCCGCGAGCCAGCCAAGCAAGGCGTAGGCGGCAAAGTGCAAAACCTTGCGGAGGCCGAACTCCACCTCTCCCACCCACGCCGCCGGCAGGAATGGCAACGCGCGGGCCACCCACCCCACCGTGTGGCGGCTGGCGAAGGACTCGCCCCCCAGCACGCCGACCCAGACGAGCCCCCAGACCAAAAAGGGCCACCAGCCCAGCCCCCGCAGCCGTCCGGACATACGGATACCATACCACGCCACGCGCCGCGTCCCCCTGCGCCCGCGGGGCCACCGTTGGGGGCGGGCGACTATCAAACGTTGCGGCCACTTCAAACGATAGAGGGATTGCGTGTAACGCGCCCCACGGACCCTTTCCGAAACCGGGCGAATCGGCGAGGTGTTGGGGTTGGTGCCCCGGCGGTCCAGGTTGGGTAAAACGATGGCGCGGCGGAGGGCGCGAAAGGCCGCCCTTTCACTCCTCATTCTGGCCATGGCGTCGGTCGCCCTCGCCGCCAAGGCGGAGCGCCACGGGGCGCGCACCGTCGCCGGCTGGCGCGCCGCCATCCCGCCCCTGGCGGGCGCTTCCTACAAGCTGAATTCGCGCGCCTACAAGTCGCGGCTTGTGGATACCCTCCGTCCCCTGGCCGCCCCCGACCCCGCGGCAGGGACCCCTCCCGGTGGCTCCAAGCAGGCATTGCCCAACAAGGGGGCTTCCGGCCGGCGGGAAGGGTCCCGCCCGCCCCTCCTCACCCGGAGCAGCCTCGACGCCATCGCCAGGGACGTGGACACGCGCTACGCCGACGGCGCCCGGCTGCGGACCGCCGCGGACGCCCGCGCCGCCTTCCGCCACGACCTGGACCTGGCCGCCCGGCTGGCCAGCCTCCTGACCGCCGGCGATGCGGCTCCCGGCGGCAACCGCAAGAGCGACGGGGCCCCTGGTTCCAGGCCTGACGCCGCCCGTCTCTCCACGCCACGGGAAAAGTACCTTGCCGCCCTCTCGGATCTTCTGCTCGCCGACCGCCAGTCGGTGGAAGCTACGCTGCAGGACGCCGCGCTTCTTTTGGGTGAATCGCATAAAGTCAGCGCCGGCGCCCAGCAGGCGGCCGAGCCGCAAAACGAGCAGGAACTCGTCAAGAGGATACTGGAGGGCCATGACCCCCTGGCCGAACAGGGTTGGGACGCTGAACCATCCCCTGCGGGTGGCCGGACGGACGGGAGAAAGGACCCGTCCAGGAGCTCAAACTCCCAGGACGATGACACTGTGGAGAAGGCCCGCCGCGACCTGGCCGAGGCCCGGCGGGAGCATACCCGGGCCAAGACGGCCCTGACCCGCGGCCACCCTGTCGCGGCCCTGCTCCACGAGGCCCGGGCCTGGCTTTACGCCTGGCGGGTGCACCAGCGCCTCGGCTTGAACTATGAGGGCGATGCCGACGGCGACGGCATTCCCAGCGTGATCGAACTGCGGCTCGGCGCAAGCCCGCTCAAGACAGACACCGACTCGGACGGCCTCACCGACGCCTTTGAGATCCGGATGGCGATCCCCTTCCACATGCCGGGCCAGACCGACACCGACAGAAACGGCACGCCCGACGGCGCCGAGGACACCGACGGCGACGGCCTCACCGCCCTGCAGGAGCAGGCCGCCAGCACCCCGCCGCTCGACCCGGACGCCGATGAGGACGGGCTCCCCGATGGGTTCGAGGTAAAAACTTTTCGGAGCGACCCGTTGAACCCGGACAGCGACGGCGACGGCCTCGCGGACGGGGCCGAGCAGCGCGCCGCAACGGATCCCCGCAAGCGCGACAGCGACGGGGACGGTGTCCCCGACGGCGAGGACACGGTGACCGGCACAGTCTCGGGCCCCGCCGGCATCCAGGTCACCGTCACCGGGCGGGGCGACGTAGCAGGCTCGCTGCACATCCGCACCTTGGAGGGCGAGCCCTACTTTTCAGGCGCGCCCGGACAGGTGGGCCCGGCCTTCACTGTCACGGTCGAGGAGACGGGCACCGCCACCGCCGCGGTCTCGGAGGCCGAGATCGTGGCCCCCTACGACCCGGCAGCTCCGGAGATCACCGATCCGGCCAATCTGCGCCTCTTCTACCTTGACGAGGAATGGGAAATCTGGCGGTCGGCCTCCGCCGACCAGACGGTGGACCGGGAAAACCACCGGGTGCGGGCGCGGGTAAAGCGCCTCGGCACCTTTGCCGTCTTCGACAGCGTGAGGTGGCGCGACGCCTGGCTGGCCCCGCCTCGCGCCGGCGGTATGGCCGGCACACCCACCCCATAGCCTGCACAAGACGGCAGCCCATGCCCTGCACAGGACCGGCCCCATACCCTGTACGGGACCACGGTCCCAGGAACGGCGCGGCGGGCCGGGCGATGCGAGACGTGCGATGGGGAAGCGGACCGTCCACACCTGGCGCAGGCCCCATATGAAAGGAAGCCGGCCGCTCGCCGGCCCCATGGCCGCGGCGCTGGCCGTCGTCGTGACGGCCCAGACCCTCCTCGCGCCCCTCACCGCGCCCGCCTCCGCGGCGACGGCAGCCGCCCCAGGCAAGGATGCAACCGCCCACCCGGCCCCGGCTCCGGCCTCCGCGGGCGACACACAAGCCGCCCAGGGGGACGGCGTCCGCTGGGTGGAGTTCCTGCCCCCGTGGGACGACGCCGAACCGACCGCCACCGACATGAGCTTCCTCCTCGACCCCCCCGCCGGCAAACACGGCCGGGTCGTGGTCTGCGGCGAGCACCTGTGCTTCGAGGACGGCACGCGGGCGCGGTTTTGGGGGGTGAACATAGTTGGAGTCGCTTGCTGCCCCGAACATGAAATCGCAGAAAAATTGGCAGCACGCCTAGCCAAGCTTGGGTTTAATGCGATACGTTTCCATGGCCTTGATGCAGACTGGGCGCTCGGCGGATTGATGTCAATGAATATGTCGTTAAAAAAGCGGGCGGAGGCGCGTTTGGAGCGTTTTGACTACTTCGTCACCAAACTCGCGGAAAAAGGGATCTATACTTATCTGGAGCTTCATGTGTGGCCAGATTATCTAACAAGGGATGTACCTGATGCTGAAAACATAACCGCCAAGGGAAAAGATGGCTGGCCCGCCTTCCCCTGGGCAAAAACCGTTAGTCTTTTTGATCGAAAAATGATGCAAAAGCAAACCCAGTGGTACCGTACAATCTTGACCCATGTTAACCCTTACCGCCATTTCAAGTATGCCCAAGATCCGGCGGTGGCTTTGGTCGAAATAGCGAATGAAAACTCTCTTCTCGCGGGATGGGAAACGGCCGCTCTTGACAATCTACCTCCTTATTACGCCAAGGAGTTAGACGACCTTTGGAACCAGTGGCTGGCCAAACGATATGGATCTCCGACCGCGGCAGCGTCTGTATGGAAAGCCAGGCAGCCTGTAGTAACCACCCTCCCGGTATCAAAAGGCAATCTTCTTAGAGACGACATGTGGTCATTGGAAGTCCATGGCCGGGCAAAAGCCTCAGTTTCACGAGGGAAATCGAACACAATATCTAACATGTCATCGGCACAAACTCGAAACTCTTTATCCCAACGTCCGGTCATGGTTCCCGCAGAATCGTATAACCTAAGCCGGTCTCAAGTAAAACGAAGTATTCATGCCGACCAGGCATTGGCGGATGGAGCCGAGATTATCATACAAGTTCCGGAAAAGGAACGGTGGAGGGTTCAATATACAAACCTAGGACTTGTGTTACAACCTAGTGTCTGGTATTCCCTCATTTTTGAAGCAAGGACTGATGATCCGAGAAAGATTGGCGTGTTTCTACAAGAAAACGCGGCTCCGTGGACCCTTCTCGGGCTGCGTAGGGAAGTTCAGCTCACACAAGACTGGCAGGAGCATAGGCTTACCTTCCTTATGCCGCGAAGTCAGCATCGCGGTAAGCTCACCTTTACATTAGGCGACAAGCCGGGCATGGTTCAAATCAGAAACGTCATCCTAGTCAGAGAGCCGGCGCCGGAAGTCAACTTTTTTGAAGGAGTCTTCGTCGGACGACCTCGGCGGAATGCCGAGCTGGCCTACCCTAACGCCATGCTTGTTGATTATTTAACCTTTCTCACGGACATAGAGCGGAATTATTTCCTCGCAATGCGCAATGAGATCAGGAATCTAGGCTACTCTGGGCCGATCGTGGGAACGAATAGTTATGGGTGGCTTGGTTCCCTGGTTCAAGCCGAGGTTGCCGACGTTATTGACCAGCACGCTTATTGGGACCATCCCGCTTTCCCCCGCATTAAATGGTCAAAAACGGATTGGATGATCAGTGACCGGTCAATGCTCAATTCGCCTCAGGACTCCACGCTAGTAGAGTTAGCCTATTCGCGCATCTGGGGTAAACCCTTCATAGTCAGCGAGTATAACCACGCCTATCCGAACCGTTATGACGTCGAGGCGATACCATTTATCGCCACGTATGCGGCCATGCAAGACTGGGACGGCGTATTCGTCTTTAGTTACAGCAGTGGCGATTTCGAACGCACAAAACTCGATCGTTTTTTTGACATTGACCGCCACCCCGGCAAGTTAACAGTTCTTCCTTTCGCCGGAGCGGCATTCTTGCGGGGAGATATTTCGCCAGGCACTTCCCATTTAAGGATCCCGATAGAATGGACCGATGCATTGAAACTACAGTTGGACTCTGGCGTATCAGTTGGCCAAGCCGCCCGGCTCTACGGCCTTAATCTCATGGCACCCTCGCAGCAGCCCGTCGGGCTCGCGATTACTCAAGTGTTGAACGAAAAGTGCGTGTCCGCCACCTGCAAAGTGGGCAACTCACCTGCCTCATCAAGCGCGACAGGGCTCAAGTGGGAAATGGGCCGGGGGAAACACTATCTCCACGTCTCTGCACCGCGCTCGGCCGCTATAATAGGCTTCATCAGCGGCACTGAACTGGCCACCTCCGGAATTCATTTGAAATTGGGCCCCACTCCTCAGTTGTTCGCGACAGCAGCCCTGATAGCCCTGGATAATAAGCCGTTAACGAGCACATCTCGCCTGCTGGTGATCGTCGCAGGTCAGACCGAACCCCGGTGGGGCAGCTCCCCACGTCTTCAAGTTCCGTCCGCAAAGATAGAACTCACTCGATCCATAGCCCACCTTAAGGCTTATGTCCTGGGTCCGGCGGGCAACCGTATACGAACGATCTCGGTGTATCATAACCTGGATAAATGGATCATGCCCCTCGATGAAAGTCCTTGGTATGAGATCGAGATCGATTAGAGAAATAACCGTATTTCAATAAAAGAGGCCAAGTCAAAAATGTAACCAATAGCCGACTTATCGGAGGCATTGCCGTCCTCCATTCATCGTCCCGACGGATAACAGTTGTGCAAGCCATCTTGTTATAGTTGCCCGCTATAACATGGGTAGAGCGGGAGAATGTAATAGATCTTTCCTTAGTGATACAGCTAAGTGAATGTTCACCTCCTATTCCAATCAGACCCAGTATCTGGCTTATAGCTAAAGGAGGATGCGTGCAAAGATCCTCGTACCTCATTAACAACACCGGTATCTTCAAGGAAGCCAAGCCATTAAGGGCGGTATTTGTTAGAATCCAACGAGTACTCATTATCGCAGGGTGGTACGTTGGCATAAGTCGTCCGGAATCGGGTTTACGTACCCTCTTTGACCACGAATAGGCAACTCCACGGCTGTCCCGCACCAGATGTAAGACGAACAACTCTATGTTCTTAATTCCCGCGAGGAGGACGGCTGTAGCCGGCAACTTAGAAGAGTCCACAATTACGTGAGCGTTAGACACCGTTTGGATGGCTCCATAGAGACGCGCAAGCAGGGATCGATAGCGTTCGACTTTAGGCTTGATACCAGGCAAGAGATAAGGCGCCAGTAAGAAAGGTATCATGCGTAGACGGTCCAAATAACGTCCCAGATGACCGGCCTCAAGTATCTCCGGGCGATCCCAACCGCCAAAAGCCTTTTCACCGACTGACGCCCAAAACTCGCAGGTGCGAAAAGGGCTTCCACAACTGCACAGATAATTGGATAGAGCCCCTTCCGTCCACAAATTCCTGATTTCCCCGCAGGATACAAAGCCCGGCACCTGCCCGAGCATTCTATCTAATAGGGTACTCCCGCTCCGCCCCTCGCCGCCGATAAAAAGCACCTTTACCTTTTTTGCCACCTAGTAGTACATCCTTTCCGTGTTTCCGGGTCAAGGTACACCATGTGACCATCCGGCGGCCAGCCCCCGGATAGCAGGGTCCGCCGCGGAGGGCAGTCTATTCAGGCCTACTCCCAAATACTCGGCAAGACGAACCCTGGGAAATAAGTATTGAATAAAGCTCCTCCAATCGGTCGATGATGCCGTCCCACTGAAATTCGGTCGTCACCGTCCGGCGAGCCTCCCTTCCCAAACAGAAAAGCCGATCCTTAGGCATTTCAAGCATGCCTCTGAGCTTTTGCGTCAAGTCCCACTGATCGTTACGGTTGAAGAGCCATCCGTTTACGTCATGAACAAGGACTTCCCTGTGAGGGTCTATATCGCTCGCCAGAGAGGGCCGCGCATAACTCATAGCTTCCAAAAGAGCTATCGGCAAACCCTCAAGGGCCGAGGGGAGGACGAAAAGAAGGGTATTGCTCAGCAGCTCTTCCTTCTCCTGTCCCGTTACGTAACCGGTGAAGACCACACCGGGTATATCGGCCGAAATCTCCTTGAGACGGTGAACGTAGGTGTCCGTGTGGCTGGAATCACCGGCGATTACCAATTTGATGTCCGACCTAGCGACTTGGCGATATGCGTTGATAAGCCAGTCGGGCCTCTTCTCTGGCACCAACCTCCCCACAAAGAGGATGTAATCGTTACCGCGAAGGCCGTACTTTGCAACGATACTTCTGGGAGGTACTATTTCACGTATGTTAACACCGTTCGGAATGTAGGATACCGGATAACCCAGGGCCTCATAATGAGTCTTTTGGTGTTTGGCAACGACGATGCATCGTTTAGAAGACCTCAGGGCTATTTTTTCGCTAAGGCGTAAGAACCTCCGCGCCAAGGGACCCCACTTACCCGCCTGATAGTCATAGCCGTGTATGGTTGTAACAACTGCCCTGGCAGCACGTGCCCCAAGCCATGAGAAAAAAGCCGGACCAATAGCGTGATAATGTATAATGTCGTAACCCTCTTTCAAGCTATGAAGGGAGGACGATAAACTGTGGATGAAGGCGTCCGTGTACTTGTGCGGGTACGTCCGTGTGTGGATAAGTCTGACACCTTTATATTCGTGTAACTCCGGAGGAGTATACCAGCTGCGAACATACACGGTGACTTCGTGACCCCGGCGGGCCAAACGCCTGGACACCTCATCCACGTGATACTCTACGCCTCCGAAAGTGGCCGGTATCCCCTTTTGACCGATGAAAGCGATCTTCAAGCCGGTCCCCCCTCATAGATCGTTTCCGGCAACAACTGTACCCGGGCTCACAACGCGTGCCGAATCCGCCGTTTCCCCAGAAAGGTCTTTGGAATCCAATAGTCTTTTGGAGTCACCTGCCATAGCGTATATCTTCATCAAATCGCTATAGTGCCTATCGGGGGAAAATTCCTCTTCGACAACCCTTCGCGCCCGGTGGCCCAGAAAGGCAACTAATTCAGGCTTCTGCAACAACATTTGGAGCTTCGCCCGCAAATCTTCAGCATCTCCGGGCTTAAAGGTAATGCCTGTTTCCCCGTCGCGTACGAGCTCAGGAAGCCCTCCGATGCGGCTCGCCACAACTGGCTTCCCCAAAGCAAAGGACTCCAAAACCGAGAGGGGTTGATTTTCATAACAAATAGACGGGACAACCACACATAAAGACCGCCGGATCATCTCATGAAGAGCATTCCCACCGAGGTACCCCGTGAACTCCGCCGTGACACCCATTTCCCTGGCCAATCGGATCAGATCATCTCTCAACTCACCCTCGCCTATGACCTTTACAATAACGTCTAGCCCACGCACCGCCCGGAGCAAACTGCTCACCCCTTTTTCTCTGGAAAGGCGTCCAAAAAACACCACCGCCTTTTCTGCCGGTTGGAAGGAAGGGCTATAACGTTTAGCCTCAATGAAATTCGGAACACAGATGATCTTGCCGCGAAAGCCCATCTGCCGTAATTTGTTTTTTAAAAAGTGACTTGGGGAGATAAATAAGGCAATTTTTTCGTAAACCCTGAGAATCCGATGATGTAGATACATCTCCGCAACATTGATCAATGTCATTGGATATGATCCGCGGTTGCACTTCTTTCTTAGGGCGTTGATATACCGTCCGTTCCGGCAGTCCTCGCAGGGAACTCCCTCCGGCGAGAGGAGTGAATAAGTGGGACAGACGAGCTTGTAGTCATGAAGGGTCATAACCATCGGTATCCGTCTGCGCGATATTTCCCAAAGAATGGACGGGGAAATTTGGTGATAGATATTGTGGAGATGAACGATATCAGGACGTTCCTCATCCAAGAGGGAACCGATCGCTTTCTGTGCCTCCAAAGACCAAAAAACGCGGCCACACGCCCTTATTGCAGGTAGAAACCCTTTAATATCGCGCATTTCCACATAAGAAATAAAGTGCCTCGGCCAGGCAGAAGGGACATTCCGGGGGTGGTGCATAGAGAATACCGATACTTGATGACCATGACCTTGCAACAACTCCGCTGAATCAAAGAAAACCGTCTCCGCACCGCCACGACGGTAATGAAACTTATTAACCAGAAGGACTTTATACAACACTCACATGCACCTCATTTAATTTACGTGATCCCGTAGCTGTATTGTTGCTAACAACGTAGAGCGGCCAACCAGGACCCCTAGGACGGCCCAGAAGTAATATAGATAAGCGGTCCCGTCCCACACATTAGCAGCAAAACTGGCGGCAACCAGCGCAAAAAACACACCAAACCACATTTTGCTTAGTAGTGCAATATCGGTGTTAGCGTTTTTTCGGGCATTATATAGGAACCGAGCTACCGCGAGAAGCAAAAGACAGAACATAATCAAACCTAGGATACCTGTTTCGAGCATAAATCTCAGGTAATCATTATGGGCCTCTACGGCCCACGGGCTTACTTCCTCCGACGACTTCAGCCCCAGACCAAACCATGCGTTTCCATCGCGCCGTGCCTGCCATAATTCACTCCATTGCACCAACCTCCAGGCCAGCGTCCCTCTGCCATAAAAATCGTGCCTCTCCAAAACGTCTTGTGGGTCCCCGAGAGACATCTGCTCTTCAAACCTTTGCCGCCCACCTGGAGCGAAGAAAAAGCCAACTATACCTATCACTAACAAAGTAACTGTTATCAACCGAAGGGACAGATTTCCGACTTGGAGACAAGCAGCCACTAATAATAACGTAAGCATCACTATTCCTGATACATTCGCAGTTAAGATAACCCCCGCGATTTGTATTATACAAACAAATATCCATAGCCAGTATCTGGTTCGAAATAACGCCCATAAGCTCAAGCCAAGTGTTACCACCAGAAAACGAGCGAATGAATTAGGATGTGAAAAAGTAGCGTCAATACGGTGAACATTTGCAATCAATTGGCCGGATGACGTAACAACTTGGTAGGCTGCAAAGCCTATAGGAATAACTAAACCAAGCAATAACCAATAAACAAATCGTATAACATTTAACTTTACACTTATTATCTTGGCTATCCCGAAAACGGAATAAATGGACAAAATACGCATAATTTCTTTAAACATCATAGGCGTCGGATAACTGTTTCGATTATTAGACACAAATAGGGTGGAAGCCAACAAAACTAAAATCCAGCACATAAACGTTAGATCAATTATATGAATATAATATTTGCGTGTAAGCAATAATATAAAAAACATAAGCAGGATCACGACCCCCAGTAAGGCTAATAGGGATAATGTGCCACCAATAAGAAGGTTCCCCTTACCATCTAAACTTGGCCGCAAAATTAGGAGCCCAAGAAACCAAATCTCGGGCCTAAAAGCTGAAGTCAAATTCAAGCTTTTCACCGCTGAGCCCACGCTTGTCAATCCCAACACCGTTGGAGTCCCCCCGAGGGCAATTTAGGCGTTATTCCCACCCACTATACTTCTGGACACCCTCAAGACATCGCGCCAGTTCCCGTTGAACCCTGAGTACAGGGTATTGCAGCTTTGATAGACCCTGAACATGTTCGATAGAAGAATCCTCCTTAGGTGGCGCAGTGAACAAACGACGGACCGCTATAAATAAAGATGATCGTATACTTTCAGCTAAGAATTGCTTCCCAATTGCCGGCCGCCACCAAAACCTCTTCGGAGTTATGTATGGAACATTCCATATATATTTGGGCCATTTATTAAGGTTATAATACGATGGCACTTCAAATGAATACAACAATGCACTTGATCCAAGACCAAGTTTCACATACTTGGTTACGAGCCATCGTTTGCTAATCTCTAAGACCTTCGGATAATTAACCTTCCTTGTTACGCAAAGCTGCGCAATATCCAATAACCATTTGAGGATGAGCAACCTATGCTTAACGGAGTGGATGCATAGGAACACAAGGAGTTCCTCATCTGAAAACCCATCGAAAATATCCTTGATAATGGTCTCACTAGCATGCCCAGCCACAGGTATGTTCAGATCCCAATGTAAATCTAAGGAATAGGAAAAATTTAATTTGTCTTTTATAGCTAAAGTGGCATATGCTCTCTTGTGAATGCCGTTAAAACCAACAAATCGGTATCCAGCACTAGAGATTAACTGTAGCGACATGTCCCAGTATTGCTTCGGAATAAGCAAATCCAAATCGCTTGAATGCCTCATTTCCGCTGCGCCAAACAAGTATTCTCCCAGGAGGGGGCCTTTTAATGGAGTTACAGAGATGCCATTGTCTCTGAGAAGGCTCATTAGACTTTCCAATTCACCGCGCAATAATAAAACACGTTGCTTGTTTATAACGTTCATCCCTTGAAGACTGATTGCTATTTTACGTGGGACAACTTTTTTAATTTCATCTATCCGATTTAGGTTATAAGAGATTGTTGGATAGATCTGATGAGCATACGATAATGACAAGACACGATCCCAATTTAACTCACGAGTCTTGCTAATTTCAATTGCAGCCTGGATATCAACGCTTGAGAGTTGTAGTTTAGAAAGTATTAGGCAAAACCTGACCTCGGGTGTTATCCGCAAGCCGCCGATTTGGACCATAACCAAGTCGCCTCCCTATCAGAATCTCGCGGGGGGATGTGTCGCCCTAGGATCCGGACGCATTCACAAATGACGAGCGCGTTTTCGTAGCGTTCGATTTCTTACCGGCCTAAACACGACGGAGCCTCCGCTGAAATCGGTAAATTGGGAAACTGTAGCCCTTCCGCTGCACGGCGCTGACAGCGACCTCGCAGGGCTCAGCCATCTACGCGCCTGAGCCACCTGATCCGCCGCTGGCTGCCAGCGGGCGAGACTCAAGACGAAGCACCATTCGCGGTGTCCCGGAGCGTGGGCGGTTATCATCTTTCTCCACTTCCTCCATCCGCAGGCGGCAATCCGACCAGAGAGGCTGGCAAGACGGCCCTGGCCACGATCAATCCCTTCCGGCTCAGCCACTTCTCGATGCGGGCGGCGCTCTCCTCGGCCGTCTCGCGGTCCGTCTCGACGACCAGCTCCGGCGTCTCGGGTTCCTCGAAAGGGTCGTCGAGACCGGTGAAGCCCTTGATCTCGCCGGCCAGGGCCCGCCGGTAGAGACCCTTGGGGTCGCGGCGGATGCACTCCTCGAGCGGGCACTTGACGTACACCTCGATGAAGTTGGGAATCTCCCGCCGGCAGATCTCCCGCATCTCCCGGTACGGCGAGATGAAGGAGCAGATGACGGCCACGCCGTTGCGCACCAGGAGCTTGGCGACAAAGGCTACCCGCTCGATGTTGCGGATCCTGTCCTCACGGGAAAAGCCGAGGTCGCGGCAGAGCCCCTGCCGCACCACATCGCCGTCCAGGAGCTCCACCCGGTGGCCCAGGAGCCGCAGCTCCCGACCCAGGATCTCGGCCAGAGTGCTCTTGCCCGCCCCCGACAAACCTGTGAGCCAGAGGCAGAACCCTGGTTGCCCATCCCTTGTGCCCGCCGCCCATCTGTTCCCGTCCGCCGAATTCATCCGTCAACGGTCTCCTTTTGCTTCCTTTCGCCGGCCATCGCCGCCGGTCCTGCCGTCACGGCGCCTCCCGGCCGCCCGCCCTTCGTTAGGCAGCCTTTCATGTCGCCAGGCGCAACCCACTCAGCAGCACACAGGTGGCCAGCCCGGTGCGCAGGAGGCGCGGCGGAGCCACCCCCGCAAGGCGCGTGCCCAGGAGCACCCCCGGGATCGCACCCGCCAGGAGCCTGGCTGCCAGGGCAAAATCCACCGTGCCCCCCAGGCCGTGCGCCAGGGCCGCCGCGGCCACCACCACCGCTCCAAAAGCCAGGTCCGTTCCCACCATCCGCGTGGGGCGCAGGGCCCCCGTGAAGAGCAGGAGCAACATGTAGAGCGATCCGCTCCCCACCGACGTGAGGCCCACGAGGAATCCGATGGCGGCACCCGCGGGCCAAAGCCACCGCGGCGGCACTTCATCCCTTGCCGGCTCACCGTTTTCCGCGCTCACCCTCGCCCGTGCCCTCAAAAGGTCGGCCGCCACCAACCCGGCTGAGGCTAAAACCAGCACCGCCCCCAGCAGGTGCCGCAGCCACACCTCCGCCTCCCCGCCGGCGAGCTGCAGCCGCCAGGCTAGATAACTGCCCGCCCAGGCGGCGGGGATCGCCGGCAGCGCCGTGCGCCGCACCCAGGGCCAGGCCACCTGCCCGGCCCGGCCATGCCGCCAGGCGGCCAGCACCTTGGCCAGCCCGCCAAAGACCAGGTCCGTTCCCACCGCCACCGCCGGCGCCACCCCGAGGAAAAGCAGCGCCGGCGTCATGAGGAGGCCGCCCCCGATCCCCGTGAGGCCGATGAACGTTCCGGTGATGAACCCGAGGACCGGTTCGAGCCAGGTCACGCCGGCACCGCCGCCTTTTGCGACCCGCCCTCGCCCGCGGCCCACGCCGCCGCACCCTCGCCGGCGCCCAACGCCGCCGCCGCGCCCTCGCGCGCAGCCCACGCCGTGCCATCCTCGCCGGCCACGGTCAGGTAGGCCAGGGCGCGGCTCCCCACCCAGGGCGGCAGTTGCCAGAGAGGGGGAAGGCCCCTGGCCACCCAGGGGGTGCGCTGCCCCCTCGCGACGCGGGCCACGCTCACGCTCGAGCCCGGGTCCGCCTCCACCACCAGCCGCACCGCCGCTCGCCGCTCGCCGCCCGCGGCGCCGGCCGTCCCCCCGCCGCCGCCGGCGGGTTCCCCGCAGGCGCCCTCCGCCCGCAGGGCTCCGCGCCGCAGCACCCAGCAGCGGACGCCCCAGCGGCGAAAGGCGTCGTAATCACCCTGGCAGCGCCGGTCTATCAGGTTGGCGCAGAGGAGCGGCTCCGCCGCCGGGTTCACCGTGAAGTGGCCGTAGGGGGGCGGGATCACCACCGTGTCGCCCGCCTCGGCCTCCACGGCCAGGACGGCCCACCGCCCCTGGAGGGGACGCACCAAAACGAAAAGGGCAAACCCGCTCAGCACCTGGTAGATCTCGCCGAAGCGCCGCCCGCCGGCGCCCCTGTGCACGTGCCCGGCCGTCCGGTGGAACTCGCCCGCCACCTCGCCGGGGTGCAGGAGCGTGAAGTCAAGGCGCACCCCCACCGCGCCCGCAGCCTCCGCCGGCAGCCGCCAGGGGAGGCCGCGCCACACCTCGTAGACGACGCCGTCCCCGCGCCGCTCCCATGCCGGACCCATGAGGCCGACCCCGGCCAGCTCCCCGGCGCGCCGGACCCAGTATTCCTCGGCGGGCGCAAGCCCGTCCCGTTTTCCGCCGGCCCTTGCGGCCGCGCCGTCCATGCCAGTCCCCTCGGGCGCGCCGGCCGCGCCGAGGATGGCCCTCGCCCAGGCGCCCGGCTCGCGCCGGTCGCCGTAGTCCTCCCCCACCTGCCGCGCCACCCTCGCCGACCCCGCCTTCGCCGCGGACATGCCGCCATCCCTCCCGCCTGCGAACCGGGTCCGCTCCCTTCCTGCCTCAGTCACGGTCCCTGCCCGGCTCGCCGCTCTTGCCGTGGTCGCCGTCTTTCTTTTCCCTGTCCCCGTCCCGGCGATGCTCGTCGTCCGGCCCACCGTCGTGATGACCGTGGACATTGCCGGGGCCGCAGTGATGGCCGTACCCCCAGCCTTCGCCCGGATGGTCCCCTTCCTCCGCGCAGGGCCCGCCCGCAGACCATGACAGGGCCCGGGCCACCCGGCCCACATCCATCACCACCAAGGCCGGCGCCACATACCCCAGGCAGCGCAACAACCTGCGCCTGTCCATCGCTCCCTTGCCGGCCATCCGCCGGCTGCCTCCCTCTCTCCCCTCGCCGCCATCTCCCCCTTGCCCGGCACGCCAAGGGCGTCAACCCCGCCCGCGGCGCGGGTGCGTCACACGCAATTCTGCCAGGCCTGATAGCAGTCCGAGTTTTGTGGGTCCGGGCACGCCGTGAACGTGTAACACACAGCGCCGGTCGGCTCCCACAGGCCTTCCGTTTGGCAATCCACAAAGACAAACCCTTCCCCGTTTACACCGGTTGACACGAAATAGTCGCAGTGCGTGGGCTGAAACTCTCTGTGCTCCGTCCCCGCCGGGTAACCGGACCCGTTGTCCTTGCAGCAAACGGCCTTGTAGCCGGGACGGTTCGAGTCCACCCACTTCACCCTCACGGGAAACTCACAGCCCGGCAAAGGCGTGAGGGCCAGCGCGCGGTTGGCCAGGCCCAGGCTCAGCATCTGCACCGTCGGCACCGAATAGGCCGCCAGCCGCAGGAGCTTGCGCCGGGAGAGACGCCCCGCGCCCCCTTCCGCCTCGGCTCGCCTGCCTCCCGCCATCTCTTGCACCCCCTTCCCGGCCATGGCCGCTCTTTCCCAACAAAAAAGCCCGGTTTGCCGCCGGGCCGGTTGCGCCACCCGCTCCGCCTGCGCCTCTGGCGCCCATCTCCGCCGCCTCTGCCTCCGCGCGTGCACGTCGCGCGCCGCGACCGCCGGCGAGCGGCGCAGGCCTCATCGCTTCCCCGCTGTTCTGCTGCCTGTCCCCATTTTAACCTATGCCTACTGAAATTTGGGGTGAATTCAGAGCCCACCGGTTGCCGAAATGCCTGGCGCCGCCTCGTTTGCCCGAACCACTCATGAAAGGCGGGCGGCGAGCGAACCCGCCGCCCTGCACCTGCCACTTGCACCGCCTCGCGCCGCTCACCACATTTCGTAGAGCTCCGTCGCCGGCACCGGCTGCCAGTCGCCTCCGCCCGGCGGAATCCACTCGAGGCACACCCAGGACTGAGCCGTTTCCGCCGGACCCGTCCAGTGGCTGAAGACGATGTCCAGCAGGTGCTCGCCGCACTCCAGGTCCACCGTCACCCCGTCCGGCCCAAAGGTAACGTAGCTCGGGTTCGGCGCCACGATGCCGAGGGATCCGGCCACAAAGTCCTTGCCCCGCACGCGGAGTTGATAGGTGCCGGGAACCCGCACGATGAGGTTGCCCGCCCACCGTGCCGAGAAAGTGTGATCGGGGTACATGCCAGCGATGGGATACCACGGGTGCGGGTGGCAGGGCGCCTCCACCACACAGCACTGCCAGTACGGGTTTCGCCACCAGGGATTGTCGTAGAGGTCCCCCAGGAGACCCGCCCCCACCGGGAGGTCACAGCCCCCGGGCGGCTCCGGCAGGCTGGCCGCCGCGGCCCGGGCCGCTCCCGCCACGTTGAGGGCCGAGAGAGCCGGCACAGAGTACGCGGCCAGCTTGAGGAGCCGCCGGCGGGACACCTTTCCCCCTTTATGTCCGTCCTCCATTTTCATCATGCTCCCTTCATCCTCCCTTCCGGACGGTGCGAGCCCCTTCCTTTATTCGCTTCACCGCCCCCCACCCGCAGGCGCCTGCATGGCCCTGAGGGTCACGTGGGGGTCGCACCGGAAGGCCGTCTCGGGATGATCAACGGCGGCGTAGAGATTGACCGGATAATCCCCCGCCTGAGCGAACGTCACCTGCGTTGGCGCGTCCGTGAGGGTCACGAAACCACGCTCGGGAACGCATATTGAACCATTGCCGCCCTCCACCCACATCGTGTAGGTCCCGCCCGCGGGAACCTGGAC
>FWPU01002964.1_pt1 | contig 44613 bp, 43 predicted proteins | sample 2228361 | NCBI WGS metagenome assembly FWPU01 (sample SAMEA103939777, study PRJEB20133) | metagenome
CAACGGCGCGATCACCGCCCACTGTTCATCGCTCAGTCGAGTGTCATCCACTCGCCTAACTTACAACTACTCCCCATTCTTGGACTACTTGAACATCCTTGATAAGGTATAACCCCCCGCCTAGTCTCTTGGGCGGGGATTATTCTCGCCGAGACGAGAAAGTTTGAACTCTCCTTCGTGGTTGACAGTTCAAAGGGTCTAGGATAGACTTCGCCTGGGAAGTTCTTCCAAAGTCAGTGGACTACAATGCCTTTGGGCTAGATGGTTTGTGGAAGCACTTCCATGGAAACAGGAGGAAACATGAAGAAGTGGCTAGCAAGTGTATTGGCCCTGGCCCTTGTTTGGGGCGGGTTGGCCTTGGCTCAGGGGGTGACCATACGTGTCGCGGGCGATTCTACCGCGGTAGGCGAGGGTGGCCGCTGGATGAAGGCCAAGGCCGAGGAATGGGCACAAAAGACTGGCAACAGGATTGAATACATCGACTCGCCTGCCGACACCAACGACCGCCTGGCCCTTTACCAGCAGTACTGGGCGGCCCGCAGCCCCGATGTGGATGTCTACATGATCGACGTGATCTGGCCGGGCATCGTGGCACCCCATGCCGCAGACCTCAAGCAGTTCTTCAGCGAGGCAGAGTTGGCCCAGTTCTTCCCGCGGATCGTTGAGAACAACACCATCCGGGGCAAGCTGACCTCAATTCCCTTCTTTACCGATGCCGGCCTCTTGTACTACCGCACCGACCTGTTGCAAAAGTACGGTTACGCCAAGCCCCCGGCGACCTGGACTGAGCTACAGCAGATGGCGGAGAGAATCCAGGCCGGTGAGCGCCAGGCGGGCAACCGCGACTTCTGGGGTTTTGTCTGGCAGGGCAAGGCTTATGAAGGGCTAACTTGCGATGCCCTGGAATGGATTTTCTCCATGGGCGGGGGGCGTATTATCGAGCCCGATGGTCGCATTACCATCAACAACCCCCAAGCCATTGCCGCGCTCAACATGGTACGGGGGTGGGTGGGTAAAATCTCCCCTCCCGGCGTGACCAGCTACGCCGAGGAAGAGGCCCGCAACGCCTTCCAGTCGGGCAACGCCGCCTTTATGCGCAACTGGCCTTATGCCTATAGCCTGGGCCAGAGCGAGGGCAGCGCCGTGCGAGGCAAGATCGGCGTGACCGTGTTGCCGCGCGGTGCGGGCACCGGTGGGCGCAACGCGGCCACCCTGGGGGGCTGGCAGCTCATGGTCTCGACCTACTCGCGCAACCAGCGGGTGGCCGCCGACCTGGTCAAGTACCTGACCAGCGTGGAGGTTCAGAAAGACAATGCCGTTAACCTCTCGCGCCTGCCCACCCGCCCGGCCCTCTACAGTGACCCGCAGGTGTTGGCCAAGAACCCCTGGTTCCGCGACCTGCTGCCGGTCTTCCAAAATGCGGTGGGCCGTCCTTCGGGTGTGGCTGGTGCGCGCTACAACCAGGTTTCTGAGGCCTTCTGGACGGGCGTGCACGAGGCCATTACTGGCCGCAAGCCTGCTGCCCAGGCGGTGCGGGATATCGAAGCGGCCCTGCGGCGCATTCTGCGCTAGACCGTCTTAGCTTCCAACGAATGGGGTCGGGCATCCGGCCCCATTCCTTACACCGGAAGCGCTCGAGGGCTTTTTTCCCGCTACGGCCTGCGCGGCCAGAGGAGGTATAGTACTTGGTGTCTTGAAACAGAACCGCCAAGCTGCTCTTTTGGATCGGCTGGGGTGGAGGTGTAACAGATGCTCACAGTACGACAAACCCGCTTGGCCTGGCTGCTGGTCCTGCCGACGCTGTTGGTGGTGGCGTTTGTGGCAGGCTACCCTTTGGCCCAGGTGTTCTACTACTCGTTTCATCGGGCGGACATCTCTTTTGTAGAGCCTACCGAGTTTGTTGGTTTGAAGAATTACATTTTCCTGCTGCAGGACCCCGATTTTAGAGGGGCGCTTTGGAACACTTTGCGCTTTACGGTGGTTTCGGTCTTCCTCGAGACCGTTTTGGGCTTGGCTATTGCCCTGGTTATTCATTCCAATTTTAAGGGCCGGGGGATTGTGCGGGCGGCCATCCTGATTCCCTGGGCCATTCCCACGGTGGTCTCGGCCAAGATGTGGCAATGGATGCTCAACGACATCTATGGTGTGATCAACGTCATCCTGGTCAATACCGGCCTGATAGCCAACAAAATCGCCTTCTTGGCCAACCCCAACACCATCCTGTGGTCTATCGTGGCGGTGGATGTTTGGAAGACCACACCGTTCATGGCCCTTCTGCTGCTGGCTGGCTTGCAGCTAATCCCTTCGGATATCTACGAGGCCGCCGACATCGACGGGGCCAGCAAGTGGCAGCAGTTCTGGACCCTCACTTTGCCTCTGCTGACCCCGGCTTTGGTGGTGGCCCTTATCTTCCGTACCCTGGATGCCCTGCGGGTCTTCGATGTGATCTTTGTGATGGTGGGGGTCAACACCGCCACCCGCAGCCTGGCCATCTACAACCGTCAGACCCTCATCGATTTCCAAGACCTGGGGTACGGCTCGGCCATATCGGTGGCTATTCTAGTTATAATCTTCATCTTTGTGATGCTGTACATGCGTGTGGCAGGACGGGGGGTGCGCGGTGAGGACTAAAGGTGTGCGCTACTACCTTGGGCGGGCGATGTTTTACCTGCTGGTGGTGTTCATCGTGGTTTACAGCGTTTTCCCCTTTTACTGGGCAGTGATCAGCAGCTTTAAGGTCAGCGATGCGCTTTTTAGCTCCAACCCCAGCTTCCTGCCGGTTCCGTTCACCCTGACCCACTTCCAGAACGTCTTTAGTGGAGCGGAGTTTGGCCGCAACCTGCTCAACTCCCTGATTGTAGCCGGAGGGGCTACCCTGATCTGTCTGGTTCTGGGGGTGATGGCCGCTTATGCCCTGGGCCGTCTGCGCTTTCCTCCCAGAAACGCAGTCTTGTACCTGGTGCTGGCCATGACCATGTTCCCCCAGGTCTCGGTGCTTTCGGGGATGTTTGTCTTGCTGCGTGAGATAGGGCTTTTCAATACCCATGCCGGCTTGATTCTTTCCTACCTGCTTTTCACCCTGCCCTTTACGGTCTGGGTACTGACCGGCTATTTCCGTGGGTTGCCGCGGGAGCTGGAGGAAGCGGCCTATGTGGACGGGGCTACCCCCATCCAAACCCTGCTGCGGGTGATGCTGCCTTTGACTGGCCCGGGCCTGGTGACCACCGGCCTGCTGGCTTTTATCGCGGCTTGGAACGAGTACCTTTTCGCCCTAACCTTTACCATTGGCAACAACGTGCGCACCGTTCCGGTGGCGATTGCCTCGTTTGGCGGGGCTACCCCCTTCGAGATTCCCTGGGGCTCTATCATGGCGGCCTCAGTAGTGGTGACGGTGCCCCTGGTGGTGCTGGTGCTCATCTTCCAGCAGCGCATTGTGGCCGGGCTGACCGCAGGGGCAGTGAAGGGCTAGGGGGACAGCTCTCCTGGTGAGGTCTGGCACCTTTGCTGTTCCCTTTGGGCCTATGATGGGCGGGTATGACCGCACCTGAAGCCTACGAATGGTTGAAAGCCCACAGCCAGGAGACCGCCTATCTGGTTTCTTTCGCCAAGCTGGCGGGCTGGGATCAGGCCACCTACATTCCCAAAAAGGGGTACGCCCATCGGGCCCGGATGCAGGCGGCCTTAGCCCGGCTGCTGCACCAGCGCACCACCCACCCCCGAATAGGGGAGATGCTTTCCATCGTGGAGGAGGCCCGGGACTGGCCGGAGCCACACTCGGTGGAGGCGGTCAATGTACGGGAGTGGCGACGGGCCTACGACCTTCAGTGCAAGATTCCCGAGCGGCTGGCGGTAGAGCTGACCCAGGCCACCAGCCAGGGTCAGGCCATCTGGGAGGAGGCCCGCCCCAAAAACGACTGGCGGGCCTTCAAACCGGTTCTGCGGCAAATTTTCGCCCTGACCGCTGAGGTGGCCGATGCCCTAGGCTACCAGGAAGAACGCTACGACGCCTTGCTTGACCAGTATGAGCCAGGGGCAACGGCTCAGCAGGTGGAGGAGGTTTTTCAGCCTTTGCGCCAGGCCACCGTGGACTTGCTGGAGCGTATTCGGGGCAGTACTCGGCGGCCATCTTCAGGGATTTTGCACAGGCACTTCCCCCTAGCCGCTCAGGAGGCTTTTGGCCGTGAGGTGATTGGCCGGCTGGGCTTCGACCTCGAGGCGGGCCGGCTGGATGTGGTGGCCCATCCTTTTATGGAAGGAATAGGGCCAGGGGACGTGCGCCTGACTACCCGCTACCAGGAGGACTTCTTCAGCGCAGGCTTTTTCAGCACCGTGCACGAGATGGGGCACGGCCTTTATGGCCAGGGCTTGCCCGAGGAACATTTCGGCACCCCTATGGGCAGCGAGGTCTCCCTAGGTATCCACGAGTCGCAAAGCCGTACTTGGGAGAACCTGGTGGGGCGCAGCCTGGGCTTCTGGCGCTATTTCTGGCCCCGGGCCCAGCACTACTTCGAGGCTTTGCGCGAAGTGCAGCTGGAGGATTTTCACTTTGCCATCAATGAGGTCAAGCCTAGCTTGATCCGGGTGGAGGCCGACGAGGTGACCTACAACCTGCACGTTTTGATTCGCTTTGAACTCGAGCGGGCTCTGCTACGGGGCGAGCTGTCCATAGACGATTTGCCCGAGGCCTGGGACGCCAAATACCAGGCCTACCTAGGGGTGCGGGCCCCCGAGATGCAAGACGGGGTGCTGCAGGATGTGCACTGGTCGGCAGGGCTGATTGGCTACTTCCCCACCTATACCCTGGGCAACCTTTACGCCGCACAGTTCTTCGCCCAGGCCCAGAAAGCGCTAGGAGACCTCGAGGCTCAGTTTGCACGGGGCGAGTTCGCCGCATTGCTAGAGTGGATCCGCCAGAAAATTCACCGCCAGGGCAGCCGCTACTGGCCGCGCGATCTGCTCAAAGAAGTCACCGGAGAAGACCTCAACCCACGCTATTTGCTTGAGTACCTGAACCGCAAGTTCGGAGCGCTCTACGAGGTTTGAGGGCTGCTAAGGGCTTGGGCTACCACCCGGTGGACCACCGCGCGGAAGCGGCCCCAGTCGGCCCAGGCGGCGTTTAGTTCCCGGGAAAACTCTTCCGGTAGGTGCTCCAACCGATGGGCCATCGCTAAAAGCTCCTGGGTGCTGGCCTCGTGGAAGCCGCTGATCTGCTCGAGCGGCTCCTGGGGGACCGGGGTTCCCTCAGCAGCCAGCAAGAAAACGTGGCTGTGAAACAGGCGGCCTTCGTTGTGCAGGTAAGTGAGATGGGCCAAGTAGCGCAGGATTTTGGCTTCCAGGCCGGTCTCTTCCCAGGTCTCGCGCCAAAGGGCATCCGTGAGGGACTCGCCCCGCTCGATGCCGCCGGTGGGCAGCCTGTAGACGCCCGGGGGGTAGAAGGCTTTGGTTAGGGTCAGAAAGCGGCCCCCGGGCCGCTGAAGCACCAGACAGACCTCGCTCACGCCTTTGCCCCGGCTGGCCAGGTAGGTGTTGGGGCCTAGGTTGTAGCAGGCCTCGAGGGGTTGGCCATAGCGCAGGCTAAGCTCTTGCAGCTCTTGGTGCATACCAATAAGGATACCCGCGCCCTGGGTCAAGCGGGGAGGGGGGCGACAACTTACAGAGCCGGGGCTGGGTCTGTGCTATGGTAGGCATTCGATATGGTCGAGCGAGTGTATCTGGCCAAGCCTCGAGGGTTTTGCGCTGGGGTGGTCATGGCTATTGAGGCGGTAGAAAAAGCGGCCCAGGAACTTCGCCAGGAGGGCGAGCTGGTGGTCTACCACGCCATTGTGCATAACGACGTGGTTACCCAGCGCTTGCAAGAGCAGTACGGGGTTCACTTTGTCGAGGACCTAGCCGAGGTAGACCAGCTCCGCCAGAAAGGCCGGAGGTTAGCCCAGACCGTGGTTTTTTCCGCTCACGGAATCCCTCCCTGGCTGCGCCGCGAGGCAGCCCAGCGGGGCCTGTACCAGATTGATGCCACCTGCCCTTTGGTGACCAAGGTGCATAGCGAGGCTAAGCGCTATGCCAAGGAGGGGTACTGGATTTTGCTCATAGGCGATTCTGCCGAGCACCAGGAGATCAAAGGTACCCGTGGCGAGGCCCCGGAACGCACCATTTTGGTGGCGGTGCACACCCACGTGGGCCGCGACCCCCGGCTGGCTGACCCCCATACCGTCGAGGTGCCCGACCCGGAAAAGATGGTGGTGCTGACCCAGACCACCCTTTCGGTGGACGATACCCTAGCTACTATTGCGATTCTCAAAAAACGCTTCCCGAAGCTGGTGGTGCCCAGCCGGCACGATCTTTGCTATGCCACCAAGAACCGGCAGGATGCGGTCAAGCGGATAGCCCCTCAGGTAGACCTCTTCCTAGTGCTGACTAGCCCCACTTCTTCCAACGGGATGCGCCTCTTGGAGTTGGCCCAAAGCCTGGTAGGGCGGGCTGAGCGCATCAACACCGTAGAGGATATTCAACCCGCCTGGCTCGAGGGGGTGCGGGCGGTGGGGATTACCTCGGCAGCCTCCACCCCCGACGACCTGGTGCAAGAGGTGGTGGCCTACTTCCGCCAGGGCAACCCGAGCCTCGAGGTTATTGAAGAAGGTGAGTGGGAGGATATCGAGTTCCGCCAGCCCAAGCGGCTATCGCCAGAAGAGGTTCTGGCGGGCCGGGCCTGACGGCAAAACCCCATGATCCCTCTCTCGTCTCCCAGCCCGTACCGGCTCAGCGTGGCCCCCATGCTGGACTGGACCGATCGGCATTTCCGCTACCTGCTGCGCCGGATTACCCGAGGTACCCGGCTTTATACCGAGATGGTGGTCGATCAGTCCATCCTGCTGGGGGATCGGCCCCGGCTACTCGACTTCCACCCCGAGGAGCACCCGCTGGCCCTCCAGATCGCTGGCTCAGAGCCGGAAAAGCTGGCGGAGGCAGCCCGCATCGGGGAGGCCTGGGGCTACGATGAGATCAACCTGAACCTAGGCTGCCCTTCGCCCCGGGTGCAGGGGGGTGGGTTTGGGGCCTGCTTGATGCTCGAGCCAGCCCGGGTAGCCGAATGTATGGCCGCGATGCGGCAGGCCGTGAGGATTCCCGTCACAGCAAAGCACCGCCTGGGTGTGGACGAGGTCGAAGACTACGGTTATGTGGCCCGCTTTATCGAGAAGTTGGCCGGGGTGGGGATCGAAGTCTTCATCATTCACGCCCGAAAAGCCTACCTGAAGGGGCTTTCACCGGCCCAAAACCGCACTGTCCCCCCCCTGCGCTACGACTGGGTCTACCGCCTCAAGCAGGACTTTCCCCAGCTGACCATCGTGCTCAACGGGGGGGTGCGTAGCCTGGCCGAGGCCCAGGCTCATCTGGAGCGGGTGGATGGGGTGATGCTGGGGCGGGCCGTCTACGAAGACCCGTTCGTGCTCGAGCAGGCCGACCGGATGTTTTTCGGCCTAGCGCACCGGCCCAGCCGCCTCGAGGTGGCCCAGGCCATGCTGGCCTATGCCCGGGTCGAGATGGAACGGGGCACACCGCTTTGGGCTGTGGCCCGGCATATGCTCAACCTGTTCAAGGGCCAGCCAGGGGGACGGGCCTGGCGCCGGCGGCTCTCTGAGCGGGCAGGCCGGCGGGGGGCAAGGCTGGAGGTGCTGCAAGAGGCCTTGGCCTTGGTCGCCCAGTCTCGCCCAGAGGTATCGTGGGTGGGGGAGGCTCAATGAAGCTGTTACGGTATGGACCCATAGGAAAGGAGAAGCCCGGGCTCCTCGACGCCCAGGGCCGGATTCGCGATCTGAGTGGCCTGGTGCCCGACATCAACGGAGCAGTGCTGGCTAAGCAGCTGTCTAAGCTGCGCCGCCTGGACCCCGAGGCCTTGCCCTTGGTGCGGGGCCGTCCCCGGATAGGCCCTTGTGTGGCTGGGGTGGGCAAGTTTATCTGTATCGGGCTTAACTACCGCGACCACGCTCAGGAGACCGGGGCGGCCATTCCCCGCGAGCCGGTGGTGTTTCTCAAGGCCACCAGCGCTATTTCCGGGCCCTACGACCCCATCGTGCTGCCCCGTGGTTCGCGTAAGACCGACTGGGAGGTGGAGCTAGGGGTGGTGATAGGCCGGCCTGGTAAGTACATCCCCCCGGCTGAGGCCCTGGCCTACGTGGCTGGCTACTGCGTGGTCAACGACGTCTCCGAGCGGGAATACCAGCTCGAGCGCGGGGGGCAGTGGGACAAGGGCAAAAGTTGCGATACCTTTGGCCCCATCGGGCCTTACCTGGTGACGGCCGACGAGGTGCCCGACCCCCAGAACCTGCACCTGTGGCTCGAGGTGGACGGGCACCGCTATCAGGACGGCCATACCGGGGCGATGATCTTCGGGGTGGCCGAGCTGGTGAGCTACATCAGCCAGTTCATGAGCCTACAGCCCGGCGACCTGATCAGCACCGGTACGCCCGCTGGGGTGGGGTTGGGCCAGAAACCCGAGCCGGTCTACCTGCGGCCTGGCCAGCGGGTGCGCCTGGGGGTGGAGGGCCTGGGCGAGCAGGAACAGACGGTGCAGCAAGAGGATCCCACGACTCCTCCGCTTTAATATCCTGTTTATCCCGCGGGATTAGGCTAGGAAAAGGGGATATGCGTATTTTGCTGGTTGAGGACGAGGTAGGCCTGGCGGGGCCGCTGGTGGCCTTGCTGCGCCGCGAGCGCTACGAGGTAGGGTGGGCTGACAACACCACCCAGGCCCGGGCCTATGTGGACGAGCATGAGCCGGACTTAATTGCCCTGGATGTGATGTTGCCGGAGGGGGAGGATGCGGGGTTTGACCTGGCCCGGCAGCTGCGGTTGGGGGGCTTTACCGGGGCTATTCTGTTTCTTACGGCCCGCGATGCGGTGGAAGACCGGGTGTACGGGCTGGATTTAGGGGGCGACGACTACCTGGTGAAACCCTTCTCCCTCGAGGAGTTTTTGGCTCGGGTGCGGGCTTTACTGCGCCGGGGGGGGCCCACCCGGCAGAGCGTTTTCGAGCGCGGCCCCCTGCGGGTGGAGTTCGACAGCCGAAAGGTCTACTGGAACCGGAGGCTGGTCTCGCTTTCCGATAAGGAGTTTGCCCTGCTGGAGCGTCTGGCCCTGTATCCTGAGCGGATCTTCGGGGTCGATGAGCTGCTGGAGAAAATATTCCCCGACGCCGAATCGGGCCACCGCATTTTGCGGGTATATGTGCATCGCCTGCGGGAGAAGTTGGGGGAGAATGTGATTGCCACCCTACCTGGGGGGTACGCCCTAGGAGTTTAGCAAATGTGGATGCTGCGGCGCAAAACCCCCTTGACTGGCCCGGTCGTCCGGTCCAGGCTTGGGGGCTGGGTGTGGCCGAGCGGGTTTCGCGGCCGCCTGTTGCTTAGCCTGCTGGTTGTGGTTCTCCTGACGGCCTTGTTGGTGGGAGGCCTGGGGTTTGTACATTTTCGCGATACCCTGAACCGGGAGGCCCGGCAGAACCTAGAGTCCCTCACCCACGCAGTAGCCCAGGCGCTGGTCGTCACCCCGAAGGAGGTCAGCCTCGACCCTGAGCGGTTGCCCCGGCTGGTCGAACTGGGCGGCAGCCGCTTCCGGGTAATGCGGGGGGAGCAGGTGTTTTTAGAGATTGGAGGCCGCTTTCCCACCGAGGCGGTGGGTTGGCTCAAGAGCAAGCGGGCCTTGAGCGAGGGCTTCGTGCTGGAGGCAGCCCTCGAGACCCGCCCCCAGAGCGAAGCCCTGCGGGCCTTTTGGCACACCGAACTACTGGCCCTGCCCGCCTCGCTGCTGCTGGCCTTGCTGGTCGCTTACCTGTTGCACGGCTATCTGATGCGGCCCCTGCGCCACCTGACTGAGGCGGCCCACGCCATCGCCCAGCAGCGTTTTCCCAAACCGGTTCCGGTTCCCCCTGGTCAGGACGAGCTCTCCGACCTAGCCAAAAGCTTCAACCGCATGGCCCAGGCGGTGGAGGGTTACCTCGAGCGGGAGCGCAATTTTTCCCGCTATACCTCGCACGAGCTACGCACTCCTTTGGCCACACTGCGGGCCCAGGTAGAAGCCCTGGAGCAAGGGTTGCTGCCCTTGGAGGAGTCGCTACCGGCCATCAAGGGGAGCCTGGAGCGCCTGGAGCGGCTGTTGGCGGGGCTGCTGGCCCTGACCCGCAGCCCACAAAGCGAACCCCAGCCGCTGGAGGTTGGCCAAGTGCTGGGCTGGGTGGTGCAAAATTGCCAGCTTGGGGAGCGGCCACGTATTACCCTGGAAGGGGATTTGCAGGCTCAGGTACTGGGCTACGAGGAACTTCTCCAGCAGGCCCTAGGCAACCTGGTGAGCAACGCCCTCAAGTTCAGCCAGGGTCCGGTACGGGTAGAGGTTGAGCAGGGTGCCATGGTTCATATTCGGGTTTTAGACCGCGGCCCAGGGGTGCCTGAGGAGGTGCTGCCCCGCCTGGGCGAGCCCTTCCTGCGGACCCACCCTCGACTCGAGGGGATGGGGCTGGGGTTGGCCCTGGTTCGGCATATCGCCGCTTTGCTGGGGGGCAGCCTGGAGTTTCATAACCGCGCAGGGGGGGGCCTCGAGGCCACCCTGAGCCTGCCCCGGTTCGAGGTGAGGCGTGTTTAGTCTTCGCAAGACCCTTTGGCTGTGGATGGCGTTGGTTTTGTTGCCGCCTTCCGCCTTTGCCCATAAGGTTCAGGTGGACGGGCAGCCCAACCTGGTGCCCGATGGGCAGGTTATCGCGCAGCGGGGCAACAGCGGCAACAGCAACAGTGGGGGAAATAGCGGGGGGAACAGCAGCGGCAATAGTGGGGGGAATAGCGGCGGTAAGGGAAATAGTGGGGGGAATAGCGGTGGCAACAGTGGGGGAAACAGCAACAGTGGGGGTAATCCCAGCGCTGGTGGAGGCAATGGCGGAAACAGCCAGAATTCCAACGCCAGCACAAGCGCCCGCCCAGTTCAGAGCTACATGGGGCAGGTAACGGTAAACGCCGGGGGGCAGGTTGTCTCTGGCGCTGTGCGCATACAGAGCAACTCCCCCTGGCTGAGCCTGGCCATTCCTGGAATGTGGCTCGAGGCCACCGGCGTCTGGGAAGGCGAAGTGTTTGTGGCCACTGAGGTCAAGCTGCATAGCCCCGTGCCCTGGGCCTTCTATCAGGGGCCTGGCAGCCTGGTGGGGGCCAGCCAGTACCCGCATGTGAGCGCATGGCTCTCCACCAATCGCAACGACCCTTTCCTGGCGCTGCGGGCGGCCGGCGAGCAGGCCCAGGTGCGGGTGGTGGCCTACTTTGATGGCAGCAAGCTCCGTGCCCTGCCCACGCACTTTCCCATCCCGCCAGGGCTCAAGCCAGGGTGGTACGAGCTACTCGGCTCGGTAGGGGAGCAGGGGCTGGTCTGGTCCTCGGTCAAGCCCTTCCCCTAGGAGAAGCTCGGCCTGAAGCCTTACCTTTTTTATGTAAAATTATCCCCACATGCTCTACCTGCTGGGCCTGCCCCGGTGGGGCAGCCTGGAGTTACCCCCGACCAAGCCAGTGTGCCTGCTGGTTTACCTGGCTTTTTGCGCCGACTGGGTGAGTCGGGAAGCGCTGGCCGCGCTCTTCTATCCCGAGGAGGAGGAAGGGGACGCGCGCAGGCAGCTGCGGGTGATGCTCAGCCGAGCCAGGGCCCTGCCTTGGGTGGAAAACCTCGAGGTTGAAAACACCCGGTTGCGCTGGGCCCCCCCTACCGACGTGCAGGCCTTCCGCAAGGCCGTGGGCCGGGGCGACTGGAAGGAGGCCCTCCGCTTGCACCAGCAGCCCCTGCTGGAGGGGTTCAGGGTGGCCGGGGTACCCGGTTTTGAGGCCTGGCTCGAGCTCGAGCGCGATGGCCTGCTGGCTGCCTGGAAAGAGGTGGCCCTGCGGGAAAGTGCCGAGCTAGGACGTCAGGGCGAGCACCGGCAGGCCGCGTACCTGCTCCACCAGCTGCTGCAGCGCGATCCCCTGGCTGAGGATGTGCTGGTGGCCTATATGGAGCAAGCCTACCTTTCCGGCCAACGGGACAAGGCCCTGAAAGCCTACCAGGGCTTTGCGCAGCACCTGGAGCGGGAGTTGGGGCTGGAACCCCTCGAGCGCACCAGGAGGCTGGCCGAGCAGGTGGCCAGGGCCGAGGCCCTATCGCCCGAGGCCCCGCAACCCCAGGTCTCCCTCCCCCTAAACCTGCAACGCCCGCCGCGGCTGGTGGGCTGCGAACGAGAGCAGCGGCTCTTGCTGGGGCACGGGCAGGTGGCGGTCTTGGTGGCCGGAGAGCCCGGCGTGGGCAAGACCCGCCTGCTCCAGGAGACCTTTCCCCAAGCCTCCGTGGTGCAGTGCCGCGAGGGCCTGGAGAACCTGCCCTTCTATCCCATAATCGAGTACCTCAAGCCACGCCTGGCCAGGCTGCACGGCCTAGGGGCTTACCGCGAGGATGTGGCGCGCCTGATCCCCGAGCTGAGCCCCGAGCCGCCGCGGGGGCCCAGCGAGGCGCGAAGCGCCCGGCTCCGGCTGATGGAAGGGCTGGCTCGAGCCTTGGAGCAAGAGGCCCACCCCCTGATTTTCGACGACCTGCAGTGGGCCGATTCGGCCACCCTGGAGCTACTGCTGCTGCTGGTGGCCCGGGGGCGGCGCGTGCTTGGGGCGTACCGCCTGGGAGAGGTACACCCTCCCCTGGCCAAGGCCCTGGCCGCACTGCGCTCGAGCCAGCGCCTGCTGGAAATCAGGCTGAAACCCCTGGCCTTTGGGTCGCTGCAGCAGCTTTTGGGCGACATCATGGGGCTGGAGCAGGGGCCGCCCCTGTTCGCCCGCTGGCTACACGAGCAGAGCGGAGGCAATCCGTTTTTTGCCCTGGAGGTGCTTCGGACGCTGTTCGAGCGCCAGACCTTGCGGTTGGAGGGTGGGGTCTGGTTCACCCTGTTGGACCGCATCACTAAGGACTACTCCGAGCTCGAGGTGCCAAGCCAGATAAACGAACTGGTCCAGCGCCGCATGGCCTCCTTGACCGAGGCCACGCAGCGGGTCTTGCAGGCAGCCAGCGTGCTGCAGGAAGGGTTTGAGGCGGGGCTGCTAGGAGGCCTGATGGGCCTATCCGAAATGGCGCTGGTGGAGGCCCTGGAAGAAGCCGAGCAGGCCGGTCTCATACAGGAAACCCGCTTCGTGCACGATCTGGCGCGGCAGAGCATCTATGCTTCCCTTTCCAAAAAACGCCGGGAAATGCTACACCGGCTGTGGGCCGAAACCCTGCAGGGCCGGGCCGATCTGCTGGTAGTGGCCGAGCACTGGTGGCGGGGGGACAGGCCTCAGGAGGCAGCCGCCCGCTGGGTGGAGGTGGCCCGGCTCTTCAGCCAAAGGGGGATGTACGCCGAGGCTTTGGGGTTGCTGGAAAGGGCGCTGGCGGTTTCCGATGAGCCCGAAAGCCGCCTTTTGCAAGCCGACGCGCTGCTGTGCGTGGGCCGCTACCCCGAGTGCCGGGCGGCGCTCGAGCGGGTCTTGCCCCTTGTACGGGGGACCCCCCTCGAGACCCAGGCCCTGACCCTGTGGGTGCACCTGTGCATCCGGGAGGGCCGCCTGAGTGAGGCCCTTGCGACCACCCAGCAGCTCCTGCAGCTAACCGAGTCCGGGGCAGCCCGCCTCAAGGCGGTGCAGGCTTTTGCCAACGTGGCTGCCCTGATGGGGCAGCAGGCCCAGGCCCTGCCCATGCTGGAGGCCCAGTTGGCGCAGATGGCCAGCGAACCCCCCAGCGGGCTGCTGGCCAGCCTGGACTCCAACACCGGCTGGCTGTTGTGCGGTCTAGGACGCTTTGCCGAGGCGCTGCCCCTGTACCAGCAGGCCCTGGCCACCGCTAAGGCCGCTTCAGACCGGCACTGGCAGGTGTGGGCCAGCGCCAACCTGCTCTACTGCTGCCTCGAGCTGGGCCAGCCCGAGCAGGCCCTGGCCGAGGCCCAGGCTTGTCTGGAGCTGGGCCTGTACGACGGCAGCGAGATCCTGCGAATCAACCTGGGCAGGGCCTACCTCGACCTAGGCCGGCTGGGAGAGGCCATTGAGATGTTCGAGGCGGTTTGCACGGTCTCCCTCGACCCGACCAACCGCTGCGTAGCCCTGGGCTATCTGGCCGACCTGTACGCGCAAACCGGCCAGCAGGTGCGGGCGCTGGAGGCCTTGCGGGAGGCTTTAGCCTTGGCTCAGCAGACCGAGATGAACCGGGGGCGGGTGCGCGTGCTGATCGCGGCTCTCAAATACGGCAGCGAGGCCCAGGTGGCCGAGGCGATGGCCTGGCTCCCCCAGCTCAACCGCCAGGCCGTGGCGGGCTACGTCTGGCGGGAGCTCGAGGAAACCCTGCGGGCCAAGGGCCTGGGCAGCTGAAGGGCAGGCTGCCTTCCCCCAGGAAGGCAGCCCTTGTGCAGGCCGCTGGTCAAGGCAGGGCTAGATCACCAGGAAGCGCTGATCGCCCGCCTGCATCGGCGCTAGTCGAGGCAGCTGGTCGGGGTTCCCGCGAAAATCCCCGCGAAGGGCAGGGTCTTGGTATAGACCACCAGGAAGCACTGGTCGCCCGCCTGCAGGGAGACGTCGGCGCTGGTAGTGGTTGTGATTATGCCTGACCCTACGCTGCTGTCTTCGGCGGCCCTGAACGGAGTGCCGCTGCCGCGCCGGACCCAGATTTCCAGCTTGAGGATGTTGTCGCCTACAACGGGAAAGTCGCGCGTGCTAAAGGTGGTCACACAGAGGGCTCGAGTGCTATCGCTGCTCAGCGCATCGCAGTTGAAACTTCCTAAGGTGAACGGAGCCGAACGGATGGTCTCGGTTCGAACCTGGGCCGCGGGCACCAGCTCGGCGGCGTTGAAGAAGCGCAGGAAGGCCTGGAATTCCGGTCCGGGCCCCTGGCGGTAGACCCGCTCGAGCCGGTAGGTGGTGCGCGTACCCGAGGTAATCTGCTGGGGTACGCTCACCATGTTGGCAACCGAGCGCAGCGCGGTGCGGTCCTGCCACAGGTCGAAGGCAAGCCCCGGAACCCTCAGCACCCAGTTGCCGAACACGTAGACCTCGGCGCTGGTGTCGAAGGTGGTGATCTGGTTGGCCTCGGTGATGCGCAGCAGGGCATCGCCGGATATGGTGACCGTGTTAAAAGGCGTAATGGTACCGGTGCTCAGGTTCAAGCGGGCCCCGATATCCAGGGCGATGGTCAGGCTGCCACTGGCGGCATAGCGGGTGGGGGGCCGCTGAAATCGCCGGAAAACTTGACGCCCAGGCCCCGCTCGAAGCTCAGGCTGGTGAAAAGCGGCAGGGGAATACCCGTAATGAGGCTCGTAATGGGCTCCCTCGCGCGGCAGTCCACCGAGCCGCTAAAGTTGCGGTTGATCCTTCCGGACAAATTGACCTGGGCATTCAAGGTGCCCCGGAAGCGTAGCTGAACCACGTTATCCTGCCCGAAACCGACGCGAACTAGAATACCGGTCCTGGCTGTGTCGGTGGTAAAGCCGATGCTCATAGTGGGGATGCCCAGGGTAATGGGAGGGGTTGCACCCACGTTGCTCAGCTCGCACTCAATGCCGCCAAACCCCACAAAAGCCATGGAGCGCAGGCCCTGCTCCTCGACGGGAGGGGGCACGGTATCGGGGGCTTGGGAGAAATCGATCTCCTCATCGATCAGAAGCTGGCTGAATATCTCCTGCAGGGGCACGATCTCAAAGGTGACCAGCTTGTTACCCCCGGGGGCATCTGCAACCTCCACGATCCGGCCCTGCAAGCGCTGGCCGTTCACGCCCTGGCTAAACCATTTGGCCCCGATCCTGGGAGTGAGGTTTCGCACCACCGCGGTGTAGCGGCTGCCCACGCTGGGCACCTGGCCCTCGGCCAAACCGATGAAGCTAGGCCCCTCGACGATGTTGCTCTGGGCGATGTCGACGGTGTCGTCGGTCAAGGCGGCCACAGCCGCCAGAATCGGCCGGCTTTTGACCTGGCCCACGCTGGCCACAATCTGGCTCGAGCCCACCGCGTTTCCGGTCACCACGCCGTTTTCGCTGACCCCCACAAACTGGGGCTTGCTCGAGCTGAAGCGGATGTCGGCCTGCACCACGTTGCCGCTGGCATCGTAGGCTTTGGCGCTCAGGGTCTGGGTTTTGCCCACCCCGGTCAGCAGCACCGAGTCCTGGTCGATCACCACCCGGGCAACATTCGGGTTGCTGCCGGGGTTTGGGGTGCCGGTGCCCCCGCAGGCTGCCAGCCACAGGGCAGCGGCGCTTAGGGTGATGTACTGGGCTATTTTTTTTCACGTCAACCTCCTTTGGGGCGTCACTTCAGGCGGGACCGGTGGGCTTGCTCGAGGTAGGCCCGAAGCTCCTCCCATGAACACCCTTCCCAGCGCTTACCATTGGCCAGGTTGTGCAAACGGAAGACAGTGCGCGCCCCAATGCGCTCTAGCTGCAGAATGTAGCTGGCCCGCGTCTGAGTAAGCCGGGCTTTGGTGTTCACAGCCCGAGTTTGCCTTCCCGGGCGTATCACCAGCGTCTCGAGCAGAACCCCGGCCGCGTTTCACGCCACCCCGAAGCCGGAGCGAACAGCAGCGCGGCCTCTTCCCTCCTACACCGGGCTGTAGCGCCCCGCCGCCCCCTGCACCAGACCCTTGAGCTCCAGCAGGGTGAGGGTGGAGAGCACCTCGCCGGCGGAGAGGCCGGTGGCCTGGGCCAGGTCGTCGGGCAGGGCCTCGGAAAGCTCGAGCAAAGCCCGGTAGACCTGGGCCTCGAGGCCCTCGAGGGGCACGCTTTGTCTTTTGGGAGCCAAGACCCCCAGAGCCCCCAGCACATCCTCGGTGCTCATCACCAGTCCGGCCCCGTCTCGTATCAGCTGGTTGCATCCCACCGACTGGGCGTCGCCAGGCCGGCCCGGCACCGCCAGTACATCGCGGCCTAGTTCGGCAGCAAACTTAGCGGTAATCAGGCTGCCGCTCTTTTGGCCGGCCTCCACCACCAACACCGCCTGGGCCAAAGCGGCCACGATGCGGTTGCGCCGGGGAAAATGGCCGGGCTGGGGCGGGGTTCCTAGGGGGAACTCCGAGAGCAGGTGCATCCGTTCGGCCAGGGTGCGGTTCTGCGGTGGGTAAAAGCGATCCAGGCTGCTGCCTAGAACCCCCAGGGTGTAGCCGCCACCCGCCAAAGCCCCTTTATGCGCGGCAGCATCAATGCCCAGGGCCAGCCCCGAGATGATGCCTATGCCGGCCTCAGCCAGCTCACGGGCCACCCTTTGCGTCCAGGCGGTGGCCCAGGGGCTGGCCTTGCGAGTGCCCACAATAGCGATAGTCCGGGGAAAAGGGGGGAGTTCGCCCTTTAGGTACAGCACCGGTGGAGGGCTTTCCAGATGGCGTAATGCTTCAGGATAGCTATCTTCCCACAGCCCAATCAGCCGGAGACCCAGCCGGGCTGCCCGTTCGCGCTCCTTTTCGGCCAGGCCACTGGCCAGGGTTTTGCCATAGGCGGCAGCTATTTCGGGGCCGAGGCATTCGGCCACGGCCTCCAGGCTTAGGTTGGTCGAAAGAGCCTGCTGCAAACGTTTGGGACCAATGCCGGGGGTGAGAGCAAGGGCCAGGGGGTCAGGCATAGCTCGAACCAGCATAGCGGATGGAAGTGGAGGGCCATCCTTCGCTCTATACTAGAGCGGTGAGTGAAGGAACCACCTATTCCGGTTTTGTAGCGGTGGTGGGGAAGCCCAATGTGGGGAAGTCCACCCTGGTTAATTCCATGCTGGGCGTCAAGATCGCTCCCATCAGCCCCAAGCCGCAGACTACCCGCAAGCGGGTGCGGGGGGTCTATACCGAGGGCAACCGCCAGATTGTCTTCTTGGATACCCCGGGCTGGCACGAGGCTGCCGATGCTTTGAGCGAGTACATGATCCGCCAGATTACCGAAGCCCTGGCCGAGGTGAACGTGGTGCTGTGGCTGGTGGATCTGCGTCACCCCCCTACCCATGAGGATGAGCTGGTCGCACGGGCACTACGCCCTTTGAAGGGAAGGGTACCGATTCTTTTGGTGGGTAATAAAGCCGATGCGGCCCGGTATCCCGAGTCGGCTATGCAGGCCTACGCTGAACTGTTGCCGGGCCTGGAAACCCGCATGATGTCTGCCCGGGACGAGCGAGATGCCAAGGCCCTGCGCGACGAGGTACTGGCCTTGCTGCCCGAAGGCCCCTTCTTTTACCCAGCCGACTACGCCAAGGGCGACCAGACCGCCGAGGAGTGGGCCGCCGAGATCGTGCGCGAGGAGGCCATGAAACGCCTCAAGGAGGAGATTCCCTACTCGATTGCCACCAAAACAGAAACCTTTGTCCGGCGGGAAAACGGGATGTTTTATATCCAGGTGAACATCTACGTCGAGCGGGAGAGCCACAAGCCCATCCTGATAGGGGCGGGAGGGCGCAAACTCAGGGAGATTGGGGCGGCGGCCCGCAAGCAGCTCGAGGTCTTCCTAGCCCACAAAGTCTACCTGGATTTACAGGTCAAGGTTTACCCTAACTGGCGTAAGGACCCCGAGGCCCTGCGCGAGCTGGGCTACCATTGAAGTATGGACGTGGGGCGCTGGTTGCTGGCTGTGGGCTTGGTATTGGTGGCCCTGGGCCTGGTGTGGCTGTACGCCCCTGGGCTTTTGAGCTGGTTTGGCCGCCTGCCGGGGGATATCCGCATCGAACGGGAGGGATTCCGCTTCTATTTTCCCCTGGCCTCCATGCTACTTCTCAGTGTGGGGCTGAGCCTCTTTTTGAATCTGCTGATGCGCTGGTTTCGCTAGCCATCCCGCACGGCCAGGGGGAGGGGGTTGTGCTGGGAAACCCGGTTGTAGATGGTGTTCGCTATGCTGTAGGCAAATTGCTTCATGGCCTGGGCGTTGGGGCCGTCGTAGTACGCGTCGATGGTCTGGGTGAAGAGCTCGAGCCAGCGCTGGAAGTGCTCGAGCCTGAGGGGTTTTTGGGCGTGGAGCCTCAGGTGCTTGTATATCATGCCGCCCTTGTAGGCCCCGGTGCGAAAGAGGAGGTTTTCCCAGAAGTCGTAGATCACCGGCAGGTGGTTTGTTAGCTCCAGCCCCTCAAAAAGGTAGCCGATCTGCTCGTCTTCCATGGCCTTAGCGTAGAAGCGGTCCACCACTTGGGCGATATCGCGGCGGGATTGGATATCCTTCACAGTCCCACCTTACGCCAAAGAGCCCTCTGTGCAAAGGGAGCAGTTTTGTAATCTCAGCCCGGCTTGGGTAGACTTGCAGACGGCAGGCCTGAGGGGGCTTGGGCCTAGTTGGCGTTCGGCGATGGCGTCCGAAGGGGGGAGCCAGCTCGCCCACCCCGCGAGAAAGGAGCACGGCATGTCCCGGGGAGAAGTTTCCCAATTTCTGAAGCACCATTTCCGCCACTTCAATGCAGCCACCCTGGTCGAGGCCGCTGAAGCCTACCGCGCCCACCTCGAGCAAGGGGGGGTGATGATGGTTACGCTGGCTGGGGCCATGAGCACTGCCGAGCTGGGCCTTTCCCTGGCCGAGATGATCCGGCAGGGCAAAGTACACGCCATCAGCTGTACCGGGGCTAACCTGGAAGAAGACCTCTTCAACCTGGTGGCCCACCACCACTACGAGCGCGTTCCTAACTGGCGCGAGCTTTCTGCCCAGGACGAGCAGCGCCTGCTAGAACGGCACTTGAACCGGGTCACCGACACCTGTATTCCCGAGATGGAGGCCATGCGCCGCCTTGAAGCTGCCCTCTTGGAGGAGTGGGAGGCTGCTGATGCCGCCGGGGAGCGATACTTTCCCCACGAGTTCCTCTACCGCATCATCCGTTCGGGGAAGCTCGAGCCGTATTACCAGATCGACCCCAAGGATAGCTGGATGGTGGCTGCTGCGGAGAAGAACCTGCCCATTGTGGTGCCGGGCTGGGAAGACTCCACCACCGGCAACATGTATGCCGGCCACTGCCTGAGCGGGCACATAAAAAACGTGCACACCGTGCGTACCGGCATCGAATACATGATGATGCTGGCCGAGTGGTACCTGAAGACCAGCGCGCAACACCCGGTGGGCTTTTTCCAGATTGGTGGGGGTATTGCGGGCGATTTCCCCATCTGTGTGGTGCCCATGCTGCACCAGGATATGCAGCGCCCCGATGTGCCGGTCTGGGCCTACTTTTGCCAGATTTCCGACTCCACCACCAGCTATGGCTCGTACTCCGGCGCCGTACCGGGCGAGAAGATTACCTGGGGCAAACTGGCAGTGGATACGCCCAAGTTCATGATTGAGTCCGACGCCTCGATTGTGGCCCCGCTGATCTTCGCCCTGGTGCTGGGCTGGTAGGCGGGGTTCCGGCTTGACAGCTAGGCACCGGGCCTTTACCTTAGCGCTTGGGTTCATTGAGTAAACAGGTGGTTCGTTCAATGAAACCAAGTGAAGCCATCCCCACCCTCGAGCGCCCGCTCTACCTTCTGCACTTTTTCAGCGAGGAGCGGCCCTACTGGGGCCTCTCCGAGCTGGCCCGGGCCAGCGGGTGGTCCAAAGCCACCTGCTTGCGCAGCCTGCGGGCTTTGGAGAACCACGGTCTGTTGGTGCGGGAAAACGAGCGCTACCGCCTGGGTACCCGGCTTCTGCACCTGGGGGCTGTGGTCAAGGCCGCCTACCCCGCCCGAAGGACCGCCCTGCCCCTGATGCAGGCCCTGCGCGACGCCACCGGCCAGTCGGTGCAGTGGGTGGTGCGCGACGGGCTGGAGGGGGTTTACCTCGAGGTGCTGGAGGCCCGCTCGAGGGTGCGCCTCTACATCGCCCCGGGGCGGCGGGCCCCCCTGTATGCCGGGGCCTCCACCCGGCTTTTGCTGGCCTTTGCCCCTAAGGAGGTGCAAGAAGCCGTACTCTTTGGCGAGCGCAGGGCCTACACCCCGGCCACCCCAACGGAGTGGGCTCATTTGCAAAAGCTGCTGGCCCAGACCCAGCGAACCGGTTTTGCTGCAAGTTTTGGCGAGCTCGAGCCCCACTCCGCCGAGCTGGCCGCCCCGGTACGGGAGGCCCAGGGGGGAGTGGTGGCCGCGTTGAGCCTGGCTGGGGCCGAGGCCCTCTACCGTGAAGGAGGGAGGCTCGAGGACTTCCTTTACCAGCTCGACCAGGCCGCCCAGGAGATTTCCCGCCGGCTGGGCTATACCGGCCCCTGGGCTACTCAACCGCGCTGCTTCCTGGAGTTCATCCAGGGGGTTTATAGCTAAAAGGAGGAGGATATGCATAAGAAGGCACTCGGCACCCTAGCGATTCTAGCCCTGGCCGGTCTGGGCCTGGCCCAAAACCAGGTCTGGACCATGGCCACCCCCTATCCCGACGGCAACTTCCACACCATCAACATCCGGGAGTTCGCCCGCGACGTGGAAGCCGCTACCCAGGGCCGCTTGAGCATCCGGGTCAATAGCGGGGGTTCGTTGCTGCCCCATCCCCAGATTCTGCCGGGGGTGCGCAGCGGCCAGATTCAGATGGGGGAGGTGCTCATCTCGCTTCTTTCCAACGAGAACCCTGTCTTCGATCTAGACACCATTCCCTTCCTGGTCAGCAGCTACGAGGAAGCCCAGCGGCTGTACCAGGTCTCGCGCCGGGAGATTGAGAACTGGCTTTCCCGGCGGGGTATGACCCTGTTGTTCTCGGTGCCCTGGCCTGGCCAGGGGCTGTACACCCGCCAGCCGGTCAACAGCGTGGCCGACCTACGGGGAGTGCGCTTCCGAGCCTACAACCGCGCCACCGCCCGCATCGCCGAGCTTACGGGAATGGTGCCTACCCAGGTGGAGGCCGCGGATATTCCCCAAGCCTTCGCCACCGGCATCGTGGCGGCTATGATCACCTCTCCCTCTACCGGGGTGGACAGCCAGGCCTGGGACTTTACCCGCTACTTCTACGACCTCAGGGCGTGGATTCCCAAGAACATGGTCTTTGTGAGCCGCCGGGCCCTGGATAGCCTGAGCCCTGCCGACCGGGAAGCGGTGCTGGCCGCAGCCCGCCGGGCGGAGGAGCGCGGCTGGCGGGCCAGCCAGCAGGAGGCCGCCAGCAAGACCGCTATCCTGGCTCAGCGCGGCCTGCGGGTACTCCAGCCCAGCCCGCAGCTCACCGCCGACCTCAAAAAGGTGGGCCAGACCATGACCGAGGAGTGGCTTCGCCGGGCTGGAGCGGTGGGGGTCAATATCTACCGGGCCTACCTGGGCCGTTAGGGGGCCATGCGGCGGTTGTTGGATGGGCTTTACCGCCTGGCCGGTTGGCTGGCCGGGCTGCTGGTGGTCTTCATCTTCGTCATTATCCTAGCCCAGATTGTGGGGCGGCAGCTCAGCGTTACCGTGCCCTCGGCCAATGAGCTGGCCGGTTTTGCCATGGCCGGGGCCACCTTCCTAGCCCTGGCCCCAACCCTCCGGGCTGGAGGGCACATCCGTGTAGGGGTGCTCTTAGGTCGGCTGCGGGGCCGGGCGCGCTGGGGCCTCGAGCTGGGGGTGACGGGGCTGTCGCTCCTGGCTTCCGGCTATGCCACCTTCCACCTGGTGCGGCTGGTGCTGGACTCCTACCGCTACGGCGACCTGGCTCCCGGCCTGCTGCCCGTGCCCTTGTGGCTTCCACAAAGCCTGGTAGCCCTGGGTCTAGCCATTTTCACCATCGCCCTGGCTGACACCCTGGCGGCCTTGCTTCGGGGGGATCTGCCGCCTTATCTGGCCCAGGATCGGGGGGAGTAGGCCGTGGAGCTGACCCAGGTAGCCCTTTTCCTGGCCCTGCTATTGCTGCTGCTCTTGGGCGGGGGGGTCTGGATCGCCCTGGCCCTGCTGGGCGTGGGCTGGGCTGGGCTGCAATTCTTCACCCAGACGCCACCGGGCACCAGTGTGGCCAGCAGTCTGTGGACCTCGGTCTCGAGCTGGTCGTTGGCCGCTTTGCCCATGTTTATCTGGATGGGGGAAATCCTCTACCGCACCCGATTGGCCGCTGATCTTTTCGAAGGGCTGGCCCCCTGGCTGCGCCGCATTCCGGGCCGCTTGTTGCACATCAACGTGCTGGCTTCAGGTCTTTTTGCCGCGGTGATCGGTTCCTCGGCGGCCACCACGGCCACCGTAGGCAAGATTGCCCTACCCGAGCTTCTGAAACGAGGCTACCCTGAGCGGATGGTGCTGGGCTCGCTGGCCGGCTCGGGCACCCTGGGGCTTCTGATCCCTCCCTCGGTGATGATGATCGTCTACGGGGTGGCGGCCGAGGTTTCGGTAGCCCGGCTGTTTATTGCCGGGCTGCTCCCGGGGCTTCTGGTAATGCTGCTTTTTATGGGTTGGGTAGTGCTTTCTAGCCTGCTGTATGCCCGCCAGATGCCCCCGGCCGACCCCCCCCTGCCCCTGGGCCAGCGGTTGCGGGGCCTCTTCAAAATCATGCCGGTGCTGCTTTTGATGGTGGCCGTCATCGGCTCCATCTACGCTGGGCTGGCCACCCCCACCGAGGCGGCCAGCCTGGGGGTGCTGGGGGCTTTGCTCATCGCCATGGCCACCCGCAGCCTGAGCTGGCAGGGGCTGCGGGAAAGCCTGGTGAGCGCGGTGCGCACCAGCAGCATGATCGGCTTCATCCTGGCCGGAGCCGCGGTGCTCTCTATCGCCATGGGCTTTACCGGGATTCCGGCGGCCTTGGCGGCCTGGGTGGGCTCCTTGGGCCTTTCCAAGTACGCCCTCCTGGCTGTGTTGATGTTCTTGTTTCTGCTTTTGGGAGCCTTCCTCGATGGTATCTCCATCATCGTGCTGACCACCTCGGTTATCCTGCCTTTGGCCAAGGCGGTGGGCATCGACCTTTTGTGGTTTGGCATTTTTCTGGTGATTGCAGTGGAACTGGCCCAGATTACCCCACCGGTGGGCTTCAACCTGTTCGTGTTGCAGGGGCTTTCGGGTCGGGACATCTTCACCATTGCCCGCTCGGCCCTGCCTTTCTTGTGTATGCTGCTGCTGGCGGCGGTGCTGATTACCCTTTTCCCTGAGATTGTAACCTGGCTGCCGCGTACCATGACCCGCGGCTAAGAGGAGACCTGCCTATGCAAATCGACATCAACGCGGATGCCGGTGAGTCGTTTGGCCCTTGGAAGCTGGGACAAGACGAGGCGCTATTTCCCCTTATCAGCTCGGTTAATGTGGCCTGTGGTTTTCATGCCGGCGACCCCCTTACCATTCAGCGTACCCTGAGGTTAGCCCAACAGTCAGGAATCGCCGTGGGGGCCCACCCCGGTTTTCCCGACCGGGTGGGTTTTGGTCGGCGGGAGCTGGCGGCGACGGCGGAAGAGGTATATGCCGATGTGCTCTATCAGGTGGGGGCCCTGGCCGCTTTTCTACGGGTGGCGGGTCTGCCGCTGCACCACGTTAAGCCCCATGGGGCCCTTTACAACCGGGCTACCCGCGATGCGGCTACGGCCCGGGCCATCGCCCAGGCCGTGCGGGACTACGACCCCCAGCTACCGCTGGTGGTGTTGCTGGGTACCCCGCTAGAGCAGGAGGCTAAAGCCCTAGGTTTGCCGGTGGTGCTCGAGGCCTTCCCCGAGCGGGGGTACACCCGGGATGGGCGGCTGGCCCCCCGGGGCACCCCGGGGGCCTGGATTCACGACCCCGCCGAGGCTGCCCGGCGGGCGGTGCAGATGGTGCGGGAAGGCCAGGTGGCCGCAGTGGATGGGGGCATGGTGCCGGTCAAGGCCCAGACCCTGTGCATTCACGGCGACAACCCTCAGGCCGTAGCCATCGCCCAGGCGGTACGGGCAGCCCTCGAGGCCGAGGGGGTTTCCATCCGCCCTTTCTAAGGAGCCTAACGAAACCTTGACCTAAGCATGCTGCTGGGCTTCTACCTACCTTTTGCCGAAACCCTGGACCCTGCGGCCAATGCCCGCCTGCTGGCCCTAACCCGCCGTCTTCTAGAACAGCCTTTGCCAGGGGTGACCGACCTGGTACCGGGGTACGTGAACCTCTACGTAGAGTTCGATGCCCGGCGGGTCTCCCGAGCCCGCGTGGAGCGTTGGTTGGCCCCTTTTTTGCAGGAACTGCCCAGCACAGACCAGGGCCGGCTGGTCGAGGTGCCGGTGCGCTACGACGGGGAAGACCTAGCCTGGGTGGCCCAGGCCACGGGCCTTACCCCAGCGGAGGTCGTGCAGCTACACCAGAAGCCAACCTACCGGGTGTTCGCCACCGGGTTTACCCCAGGCTTCCCCTTTATGGGGCCCCTCGAGCCCCCCCTGTGCTTGCCCCGGCGGGCCTTTCCTCGGCCCCAGGTGTCGGCCCACCGGGTGGCCATCGCCGGCCACCAGACCGGCATCTACCCCCTACCCTCGCCGGGGGGCTGGCACCTTTTGGGTACGGCGTTGGTGCAGGTGTACAACCCCCGTCGCCCAGAACCATTTTTGCTCGAGGCGGGCGACCGGGTGCGCTTTGTAGCGGCCGAAGGCCCCCCCCCACCCCTGCCGGAGGGCCTCGAGCTTCTGCCTGAAAAGCCGCACCACCCCCTGTTCCGGGTGGAGGCTCCAGGGCTGCTGAGCCTGGTGGTGGATCAGGGGCGCCGGATGGGGGGGCGGCTGGGCCTGGCTGCGGGGGGGGCCTTGGATGAGCGCTCAGCCCGGCGGGCCAACGCCCTGGTGGGCAACCCGCCGGAAGCGCCTTTGCTCGAGCTCACCCTGGAGGGCCCACAGCTCGAGGTGCTGGCCCCAGGGGTGGCGGCTTTTGCTGGCTATGGCCTAGAACCTTTGTTGAACGGTGAACCTCTGCCTGCTGGGCAGAGTTTTGCCCTCTGCCGGGGGGACGTGCTGGCCTTCCGTCCCACGGGGGTAGGCGTGCGGGGCTACCTGGCGGTGGCGGGGGGGCTGGAGGTGGGGCGGTTTTGGGAGAGCGCCAGCACCGATCTGCGGGGTTTGGTGGGCCGCCCCTTGCGGGCTGGGGATGTGCTGGGGGTGGCCCAGCCCCGGGCGGTGCGGCCGGGCTTTGCCTTGGGCCAGCCTTCGCTACGGGTGGAAGGCGGGGAGACCGTTCGGCTGCTGCCAGGGCCGCAGGCTAACCGGGAAGCCCAGCAGGCTTTGTGTGCTGGGCCTTTCACCCTGCAGTCGGGCGATCGCATGGGGCTTCAGCTCGCTGGCCCCCAGGTGCCGGGCGGTGAGGTCATCAGCGAGGCTACCCCGCTGGGCGCGGTACAGATTACCCCCCAGGGCCAGCCCATCGTGCTGCTCCACGACCGGGGCCGCATGGGCGGATATGCCAAGCCAGCCATCGTACACCCCGCCGACCTACCCCGCCTGGCCCAGCTTCGGCCCGGGCAGAAGGTGCGCTTTGTGTTCGCGGGTGCAAAACTCTCATGATGGGTACGGGGGATTCCATACAATAGCCCCTTAAGACCGCGCTTCGAGGAAGGCTTATGGACTCCCGCGCCCGAAGTTATTTTCGCTCCCTGTTCAACCTACAAGCCCCCCTTTCCCCAGCCCGCTTCGAAAGTGAACTGGCCAGACGCATCGGCAGCCCCTCGAGGCGGCGGCCCATTGTGAATGCCTGGCGGGCCTACCTGAGGGCTTCGGGGGGCGATCTAGAGGCGGTGCGAAGTTTCTACCAGGCTTTGCTGGGCCATCCGCGGGAGCGCCTGGAGGCCTTGGTCTATGCCATGCACCTGCCCTTTATCGAGTTTTACCTGCGAGAGGTGCCTCCCTTACTGCCGCTGGAGGGCCGGGTACTGGAGGTGGGCGCTTTTACCGGGGGATTGGTGGCCCTGTTGCGGGAGGCCCGGCCCGAGTTGGAATGGCACGCTTTGGAAGGGGTAGCAGAGGCCTTGAGCCTGGGGCAGGCCCGCACTGCTCGGGTGCAATGGCACCTAGGGTGGTTTGGCCAGGCCCTGCCGGAGGGGCTTCCCCTGATGGATGCGGTTCTGCTGCTTTCTTGTTTACCCGAGGGGTACCTGGGCGACCTCCCCGGTACCCTGGAGGCCGAGGCTTTTGACCGGCAGTTCCAGTTTGCTCAGCGGCTGCGGGGGCTGGAAGGGGTGCTGCGCCCGGGGGGGCTTTTGCTCTATGGGCACGGCCCCTTTCTGGGTAAGAACGCCCAGGCTGCTGCCGAGGTGTTGTGTCGGCTAGGGTTTGACCACGTGGAACTGCGCGGTGAGGGGGAGTACAGCCTGGTTTGCGGGCGGATGCCGGAGGTACTGGCGGAGGTGGTGCCCGAGGTAGAGCTTGCCGAACCACCCCCTCCGCCCCCTCCCCCGGCCCCGGCGCCCCTGCCCAGCCAGGAGGAGGCCTGGGGGTGGTGGGAGGCTCAGAATTACGCTGAGATTCTCCGGCGCATTCCCGAAGGTACCCCTGGCGAGCTGGGCTTCCTGCGGGGCCGGGCCCTCTGGGCGCTTTCCCGTTACGAAGAGGCCGAACGGGCCCTAGCCCTAGCCGGCACCCCGGAGGCTGAGGCATTGCGGGTGTTGTGCTGGGCTGAGCTGGAAGACCCCCGGGCCCTGCCCCGCTTAGAGGCGCTGGCCAGCCGTGGGGGCCGCTTTAAGCTGGCTTTAGGCCGGCTCTACCTAAAGCAGAACCGGCTGACAGAGGCCGTGCGCCAGCTTTACGAGTCTGGCCTGCCTGAGGCCGAGGTGTACTTGAAGATGGCCCTCGAGCGCACCGAGGAGCGTATCCGCCGCTTGTGCCGCGAGGGGGACTGGAGCGAGGTCAGCCGCCGGGTGGAGTTCATCGAGGATTTGGCTCCTGAGCTTTTGAACCACAGCCTCTTGCGCATGGGCCTACAGGCCACCTTGCAGCAAGGGTTGTGGGGTCGGGCGGCCCGCTACGCCCAGCGGCTTTACGTGGCGGGGGAGTCGCACGGGGCGCTGGGCCTGGCTTTGGTGGGCCTTAAGGTGCGGGGGCCAGAGGCTTTGGAGGGGGCGCCGTTGGCCGACTTGAAGGAGGTGGAGCCCTACCTGACCGACGCGGTGGCCCGGGCCGAGGACGCCACCGCTTTGCTGGCCTTGGGCATGCTGCGCCACCGCGAGGGGCGGCATGCCGAGGCCGTGCGCTACCTCGAGCGGGCCGTGCGGGGGTTGGTGGCCGAGCCTGCCGGTACGGCCTACCATCTGCTGGCCCTTTCCAAACGGGCCTTGGGTTATCCCATGGCCGAGGTGTTGGGCGACCACAAGCGGGCCCATGCCCATCGGGCCTACGCCATCCCAGAGCTGTACCGCCTGGCCCAGGAGGCCCTCGAGGCGGGTGAGGGGGCCATGGCCCGGGAGTTTTTGGGCCGGGTGCGCGATGCGGGGCTAGAGCACTTCGAGGCCATTGAGCCGGTGGTGCGCCTGGTGGAGCGGCTCGAGGGTCCCTGGGAGGCTTTCCGCCTGCTGGCCCAGTGGCTGGAGCGCACCCTCGAGCCTCCTTTAGAGCACCTCGAGCTGGCCTACCGCCTCTCGCGCAACTTCTCCCAGAGCAGTGAGGCCGAGAGCGTGCGGGGCCGTTACCTGGCCGCGCTATACAATGCCGGGCAGGCCTTGGGGGCCGAGGGGTTATTGCTGGCGGAGCTGGCCCGCAACCCCGAGGCTTTGGAGGTGCTCTACGACCTGGCCGAACACTACGAGCGCACCGGGGCCTACCAGAAAGCCGCCCAGACCTGGCGCAAGGCCTTGGAAACGGCGTACTACTGGGAAAAAGACCTGGAACTCTCCCGCGAGATTCTGCGTAACCTGATCTTCTTGAACCCTACCGACCCCGAGGTGCTGCTTTACCTAGAGGAACTCAAGGCCACCTCCCAGGCCCTGGCCCAGCTCGATGGAGCCCCCGATTCCCTGGCTGGGGTCACCCCCGAAGGCCTGTTGCGCGAAGGGTTGCCGCGCTTCCACGGGGAGTATCTGGTGGTGGTGGGGGGGCATACCCAGCTCCGCAGCCGCATGGTGCCCTTGCTGGAGGCCCAGGGTCTGAACGTGGACTGGTTCGATTCCGATAGCCACACGGCTGGGCGGGAGGTTATCCGGCGCATCCAGAACCGGTTGGCCCGGGCCCACGGCTTGCTGATTATCAGCAGCTACGTAGGCCACGATCTTTCCGAACCAGTGCGCCTCGAGGCCGAGAACCTGGGGCTACCCGTCTATATCACCCCAGGAAGAGCCCGGGGGGCTACGGGCCTAATCCGGGCGGTGGCCGAGTTCGCTCCCCAGCTTTTCAAGCAGGCCTTGAAGGGGGGTTAGGGGCTGCATACAACCCCACCCTGTCGCACTCGCGGTGGGATGGTATAAGGTATGGCCAGGAGGGTAATTATGAATGTACGTGCGCTCGTGGCGGAGTTTCTGGGAGTGTTTGCCTTGTGCTTCGTGGGTATTGGTGCTATAGCCGCTACTCAGGGGGCCGATCTGATGGCGGTAGCCCTGGCCCATGGCCTGGCCATCGGGCTTTCGGTGGTGGCTTTGGGGGCCATCTCCGGGGCGCACTTCAACCCAGCGGTCACCTTTGGTCTGCTCATCACCGGGCGCATGGCCCTAGCCGGTGCGGCGGGCTACTGGCTGGCCCAGTTTTTGGGCGGGTTGGTGGCGGCCTTTTTCATCGGGGCTTTGTACGGGGGCAGTGCGGTGGCGGAGGGAACCCCGGCGCCGGGGCCTAATCACAGCCCTATCCAGGCCCTCATGATGGAGGTTTTCCTCACCTTTTTTCTGGTCTCGGTGATTCTCGGTTCGGCAGTGTTCAACCGCTTTAGCTATGCAGGGCTGGCGATAGGCCTGGCGGTGACCATGGGCATCCTGGCCGGAGGGGCAGTCTCGGGTGCGGCTATGAACCCGGCTCGAGTCTTGGGACCGGCCTTGATGGGCGGAGAGTGGGCGGCCCACTGGGTCTACTGGGTTGGGCCGCTGGTGGGGGCAGGACTGGCCGCTTTCCTCTACGACTTCCTGTACAGCAAACCAAAGGAAAACTAAAGGCCAGCTAGCACCTTGGCCCGCTTTAGGATAGCGTCAAACATAGCCGCGGTCAGTTTGCCGGTTTGGGTGTTCTGCCGGCTGACGTGGTACGAACTTAGCAAAACCTGCTGGCCCAAGGGGTACTCGCTGCCGTGGGCAAAGGGAAAGGCCGAGCGACGTAAGCCTAGATAGTCCAACAGGGCCCGGTGGGCGATCTGGCCCAGGGCCAGGTAAACCCGCACCTGGGGCAGAAGGGCCAGCTCGAGGCGGGTCCACTCGGCACACCGCTTTATTTCCTCAGGGGTAGGTTTGTTGGCTGGGGGGGCGCAGCGCACCGCGGCGGTGATGTAGACACCTTGCAGCACTAGCCCATCCCCCCGGTGGATGGCCTTGGGCTGATTGGACAAGCCGGCCCGGTAAAGCGCGGCGTACAGAAACTCGCCCGAAGCATCGCCGGTAAAAGGGCGTCCGGTGCGGTTGGAACCGTGGGCACCGGGGGCCAGGCCGAAGAGCAGAATCCGAGCCTGGGGGTCGCCGAAACCAGGCACCGGTCTGGCCCAGTAGGTCCAGTGGCGGTAGGCCGCGCGTTTTTCCTGCCCAACCCGCTCGCGCCAGACTACCAGCCGGGGGCACTGGCGACAGGAAATTATCTGCTGGTGCAGGGTCTCCAGGGCCGAGAGGGTCTTCACGGCTTCAATCTACTACGCCTGGGTTTTGCTTAGACCGAGTAAAAGCAGCACCAATGCCTCGAGTTCTCACCTTTTTCCCCGTACAATAGCCCATCGCTCAGCGTAGCTTGGCGGTGTAGGAGGTTTATAGATGCAAGCTGTTTCAAGTCATGCCCTGCCGCGCGTCATCCAGGGGGGGATGGGGGTGGCAGTCTCCAACTGGCAACTGGCCCGCACCGTCTCGAGGCTAGGGCAACTGGGGGTGGTCTCTGGAACCGCTATCGACAGTGTGATGGTGCGGCGCCTGCAGGATGGCGACCCCGGGGGATGGGTGCGCCGGGCCCTGGCCACCTTTCCCTTTCAGCGCTGGGTAGAGCCAGTGCTGGCCCGGTATTTTCAGCCTGAGGGAAGGGAGGGTCGGCCCTACCGACGGGTTCCCATGCCGGTGGGCATACCAGGGACAGCCTCGCAGATTCTGCACGTGCTGGGCAGCTATGCCGAGGTATTTTTGGCCAAACAGGGGCACGCTGGGCTGGTGGGCATTAACCTGCTGACCAAGCTGCAACTGCCCACCTTGGGCACCTTGTATGGGGCCATGTTGGCCGGGGTGGATTACGTGCTAATGGGGGCGGGCATTCCCCGGGAAATTCCCGAGGCCCTCGACCGCCTGGCGGCGGGGGAGGCGGCCTCGCTCAGGCTGGATGTGAGTGGATGGACCGCTGCGGAACCGGCCCGGGTGGTTTTCAACCCCCAGGAGATTGCCGAGGGGGTTCCCACGCTCAAACGGCCCCACTTTCTGCCCATCATCGCCTCCCACTCGCTGGCTACCCTGTTGGCGCGTAAGGGAGTGGGCAGCGTCCAGGGCTTTGTGATTGAAGGCCCCACCGCGGGAGGGCACAACGCTCCCCCCCGAGGGGCCCTGGTTTTCGACCCGCGGGGCCAGCCGCTCTATGGCGAGCGCGACCGGGTGGATCTAGAGCAAATCAAGGCCCTGGGGCTGCCCTTCTGGTTGGCCGGGGGTACCGGCTCCCCGGAAGCCTTGCAGGAGGCTTTGGCCCAGGGGGCGGCAGGCATACAGGTGGGCACGCTTTTTGTCTACAGTCGGGAGTCGGGCTTTGAGGCTGCTCTCAAACAGAGGGTGCTCGAGCAGGCTGCAAAAGGAGAGGTGAGGGTGTTTACCGACCCCAAAGCCTCGCCGACTGGTTTTCCCTTCAAGATAGCCGAGGTAACCGGCACCCTGTGGGAAGAGGCGCTTTACCAGAAGCGGGTTCGGGTCTGCGACCTGGGCTATCTGCGGGAGGCCTACCAGACAGCGGAGGGTAAAATTGGCTTTCGCTGCGCTGCCGAGCCAGTGGAGCAGTACCTGGCCAAGGGGGGGCAGCTTGTCCAAACCCAGGGGCGCAAGTGCTTGTGTAATGCCCTGATGGCCGCAGTGGGGCTAGGTCAGGTGCAGAAAAACGGCGACCTCGAGCGGCCTCTGGTCACCAGCGGCGACGACCTGGAGCGAATAGGGGCCTTTGTGGCCCGCTATGGCCTGAACTACAGCGCCCAGGACGTAGTTGCCTACCTGCTGGGAACCCCGGTTGCCCCGTCCCCTGAAGGCCTAGCGCTCGAGCCTGTGGACTAGTTCGTTTGTGTAGATTTTTTGAAGAATAACCGTAAATCGGCCTACCTTTGCTGGTGGAGGTTGCGGGCAAACTCAGGTTGTATCACTGGGCCAGGGGGAGGGTATGGGGTTTCAGTTTCCACTCGGCTTGGCGCTGCTTTGGTTACTCCCGCTTTTGGGTTGGTTTTATTGGCGCAAGGTGCAGCAAGGTAGGGGCAGCGCCCACGTGCTTTATCCCCATATTTCCGCTCTGACTGCTGTGGCCGAACCACCATGGAAGCGCCACCTGAGTGCGGGGCTGTATGGCCTGGCCCTAGCCCTGGCCCTGCTGGCCCTGGCCCGCCCCCAGGCCACCATTCCCGTCCCGGATGCCCAGGCCGTGGTGATTGTGACCATCGATGTCAGCCTGTCCATGCGAGCCCAGGACATCCAGCCCAGCCGCCTTGAGGTGGCCCAGCGGGAGGCCCAGAACTTTGTGCGGGCTCTGCCCGATGGCATCAAGGTGGGGCTGGTGAGCTTTGCCGGTTATGCCGTCTTAGAGGTGGAGCCCACCACTGACCACAAGCGGGTGATCGAGCAGATTGGGCTTTTGCAGATGGCCCGCCGCACCGCCATTGGCGACGGCCTTTTGGAAAGCCTCAAGGCCATACCGGTGGACGAGAACAACAAGCCTTTGGGGCCCTCCACGGTGGTGTTGCTTTCGGATGGCCGGAGCAACTCCGGTATAGACCCTCTAGACGTAACCCCCTTCGCCCGGGACATGGGGGTGGTGGTGCACACCATTGGGCTGGGGCGGCGGGATGGCTCGAGCCAGGCCGATGCTTTTGGAGGCTGGGGCTACTGGATGCAGTTCGACGAGGAAACCCTGCGGGCCATTGCCGAGTCCACCGGAGGCCAGTACTATGCCGCCGAATCGGCCGAGGCCCTGCGGCAGGCCTACCGCAACCTGGGACGAGCGGTGGGCTGGAAACCGGAGCGCACCGAGGTGAGCGGTCTGTTTGGCTTGGTGGCGGGGCTGGCCCTGGCCTCGAGCCTGCTGGTGGCCAGCCTGCGGCGCAGGGTGTTCTAGGCCTGGGTGTGCAGGGTTAGCCAGAGCCGCTTTTCCTGTAGCTCGAGGTGCTCCACCCAGGTTCGTGCCTTATCCTCCAGTCCTAAGGTCTGTAGGGCTGGGGGCAGGGGAAGCTTTTGCAGCAGAGGGCTTAGGTAAAGCCAGAGTTCCTGGTTTCTGCCCAGCTCCAGTAGGCCGGGAAGGCGCCGGTTGGCCTGGACTACTAAAGCTGCGAGCACCTTGCCAGGGAGTAGGTTGAGCACCGGAGCGCCGCGAAAGCCGGCGAAAAACAGCCGTTCCACCCGCAGGGGCAGGGCCTGTTTTTCTGGCAAAAAGCCCAGGGCCTGGAGGGCTAGCTGCAGGCAGGGGCCACTGGCAAAGCGCACCTCCAGCCACAAGCGGTTGGTTTCCAGGGTAAAACCCCGCACCTCGCCTTGCTCTAAGCGGCCCAAAGGAAAGCGTAAAAGCTGAAGGGGCAGGCTGACCTGGGCAAGCTGTTGCTGCAACCAGACTTGCAGTAGGGCTTGGCTAAGCTCGAGTTCCAGACGGGCTTGTAAAAGTGCCATGGTTTCATTATGCCGGCGCGGTTAGACTGGGGGCATGGGGCGTTGTGCGCTTGGTCTGGGGAGTGTAGGGCAAGGGGCCTTTAGGTGGGAGAGGCCGGTATGACCTATCCAGAGGCTGTGGCCTGGTTGTACGCCCAAAGCCGAGCCGGGGCCCCACGAGGGCTTTCGCGGGTGCGGGAGGTGCTGGGCTACCTGGGCCATCCGGAGAGGACTTTTCCCGCTATACACGTTATCGGAACCAACGGCAAAGGCAGTGTGGTGGCCTATCTGGAGGCGGCTTTGCGGGCTGCCCAGCAGCGCTACGGGGCCACTACCAGCCCCCACCTGGTGGATTTTGCTGAGCGCATCCGCACCCATCTGGGCCTCATTTCCCAGGCGGAGGTGGTGCGTTTTGTGGAGTGGGCCCGGCAGCAGTCCTTCCGCGAGCCGGTAGCCTTCTTCGACCTTACCACTGCTCTGGCCTTCCAGCATTTTGCGGCGCAGAGGGTGGCCCTGGCCGTGGTAGAGGCTGGGGTGGGCGGGGCGCTGGACGCCACCCAGATTCTATCCGATGTTCAGGTGACCGTCCTCACCAATGTTGGGGAAGACCATCTGGAAACCCTGGGGGGCTCCCTCGAGGGGGTAGCGCGGGACAAGGCCGGGGCCATCCGGCCTGGCGTGCCAGTGGTCACGGGGGCTGAGGGGGTAGGACTGGAGATCATCCGACAGATCGCCCTGGAGCGTAAAGCCCCCCTTTATGTCCTGGCCGAGGGCGGCCCTTTGTTCGTCCTGCCCGTCGAGCCTTCCTTGCTGGGCCGGTTTCAGCGGCAAAACGCCCGACTGGCCGCAGCGGCCTTGCGCCTGCTGGGCTATAGCGAGGCGGTGGTGGCGGCTGGTTTATCTACAGCGGTGCACCCCGGGCGGATGCAGCCCTTGCTGTACCGGGGGGTGCAGGTGGTGCTGGATGGTGCCCACAACCCCCCAGCGGTTCGGGTTCTGGCCGAGGAGTTTCCGGCGTTTCACCTGGTTTTCGGGGCCTTTCCCCGCAAGGACTATCCCACCATGCTGCACACCCTTAGGCCCAAGGTCCTTAGCCTGCGCTACACCCAGGCGGCTACAGGGGCCCTTTTGGCTGAGGCTTTGCAGCAGGTCTACCCAGCACCTTACTTCGCCGACCCCCTCGAGGCCTTGGAGGATGCAGTGAGCCAGGCCCGACGCGATGAACAGCCGGTGTTGGTCACGGGCTCTTTGTACCTGGTGGGCAATTTGCTAAAGCGGCTAGGGGTGGGGGTTTCACCGCAGCCTTGTTAGCCCAGCACCTCCTGCAGGGTTTCGCCCAGGGCGTTTACCAGCTCGTCTACCTCGGCCTCGGTGATGACCAGAGGAGGGGCCACGGCAAAGCCGGTGTCGTTGCAGCGCACGATGACCCCTTTGCGCCGGCTCGTCTCCATCAGGCGTTGGCCGATCTCCCAGCGGGGCTCGAAGGTTTTCTTGCTGGCCTTGTCCTCGACCACCTCCACTAGGGCCATCAGGCCCTTGCCCCGCACGTTGCCCACGTGGGGGTGGGCCTCGAGCTGGCCCAGCCCGCGCAAAAGCTGGGCGCCCCGTTCGGCGGCATTGAGCCAGAGCTGCTCGCGCTCGATGATCTCGATGTTGGCTAGGGCCACCGCACAGGCCACCGGATGCCCCGAGTAGGTAAAGCCGTGCATGAACATCCGGTCGGGGGCGGCGATGGTCTCGTAGATAGGCCGGCTGACGCCCACCCCGCCCAGCGGCACGTAGCCCGAGGTGATGCCCTTGGCAAAGGTGGTGATGTCGGCCTGGAAGCCGTAGGTCTCCTGGGCGAACATCTGGCCGGTGCGGCCAAAGCCGGTGATCACCTCGTCGGCAATTAGCAAAATGTTGTGCTTCTTCAGGATGGGCCCGATGGCCTGCCAGTAGCCCTCGGGGGGTGGCACCACCCCACCGGCACCCTGCACCGGCTCGCCGATAAAGGCCGCGATGGTCTCGGCCCCTTCCCGGGCAATCAGCTCCTCGAGCTCTTTGGCCAGCATGGCCACAAACTCAGGCTCCGAAAGCCCGGGGTTGTTGCGGTAGGCATGGGGGGCGCTCAGGTACAAAAACCCCGGCGGCAGGGGGCCAAAATCGGCGTGGTAGGCCGGGACGCCGGTAGCGGCCAGGGCCCCCATAGCGATGCCGTGGTAGGCCATGCGGCGGGAGATGATCTTGGTTTTTTCCGGCTGGCCCGACAAAGCCCAGTAGTAGCGGGCAATCTTGATGGCGGTCTCGTTGGACTCGGCCCCGCCCGAGGTGAACTGGAAATGGGAGTGGTGCGGCAGGAGCTGGTGCATCTTGGCGGCCAGCTCGATGGCCGGAGGGGTGGCCAGCCCGAAAAAGGTGGGCTGGAAGGCCAGGCGGGCCATCTGCTCGCGGGCCACCTCGGCCAGCTCGGTGCGCCCGTGGCCCACGTTCACGTTCCACAGGCCGGCAAAGCCATCGAGGTACCAGCGGCCTTCGCTGTCGCGCACTTTAGAACCTTTGCCCTCGACCAGCACCAGCGGGCCGGCCTGCCGGTGGCGGTGCAGGTTGGTTACAGGGTGAAGGTGGTGGGCAATGTCTTGCTCGATGAGTTGCTCGGTATTCCAGTCCAGGGTCATAGATGCCCCTGATTCTATGGAGGGGAAGGCCCGCTTGCATAGTATGCTGGCCTTTGTGCTTGCCGATAGGCGTGAGGTATTCAAAATCGCTCTGCCCGTGAGCCTCGAGTCCACCGTGCAGCTGGCTTTGGGCCTGGTCAACCAGATTATTGTGGGGGCTTTGGGAACGGCCACCATTGCGGCGGTAGGGCTGGCCAACAATGCCCTGTTTATAGGGGTTCTGTGCCTGAACACCCTGGGGGCCGGGTGTGCCATCCTGGCCAGCCGGGCCCGCGGACGGGGGGATGAAGCGGCCATTGCCCGTATCGTGAGCTTTTTCGTGGTCTTTTCCCTAGGGGTGTCGCTGGTGTTGGCCCTGCCGCTGGCCCTGGGGGCCTCGGCGTTTTTAGAGCTGTTGCGCGCTAAGCCCGAGATTTCGGCTATTGGCGGCCCCTACCTTTCCCTGGTGGCGCTGTCCTTGCCCCTGATTACCCTCAGCGTGGTGGCCAGCGCGGCCTTTCGCAGCATGGGTCGGGCTCGAGTGCCCATGCTGGTCACCATTCCCAGCGTGGCCCTGATACCGGTGCTGTCGTGGCTGTTGGTGTTTCCCCTGGGGATGGGTGCGGCAGGGGCGGCCTGGGCCGCTCTGCTGGCCCAGGGTTTACGGGCCTTGCTGCTCTTGGGGCTGCTCTTCGCTAGCCGCTGGGGGCTTCGCTGGGCCTGGCCTACGCTGGCCCAGGCCCGCAGCCTGCTGGCCCAAGCGGTGCCGCTGGTTTTTCCCCTCTTCATCACCGAGATTGTCTTCAGCGGGGGGGTGTTTTTGTTCGCCTTGCTGTTTGAGCGCCTGGGTACCCAGGAGCTGGCCGTCTTCCAGATTGTGAGCAACCTCGAGATGGTCTTCATCACCGCCTCGGCGGGGTTGCACTACGCCGCCACGGTGCTGGTGGCCCAGGCCATTGGGCGGGCCGATGCCCCGGGGGTCTGGGGGGTCTCGCGGCTGATCTGGCGCATGGGCCTGCTCTCGGCGGGGCTGTTTGGGCTGGGCATGGCCCTGTTCGCCTTTGCGCTGCCTCTGCTCTACCCCAACACCACCCCCCAGGTGCAAGAGTGGGCCTTCTGGGCGGTGCTGCTCAATGCCCTGTTCCAGCCGATTAAGGTCTCCAACTTCATCTTCTTCGGCATCCTGGCCAGTGGGGGCGATACCCGCTTCCTGCTCTTTTCCGACTTTGTAACGGTGTTTGTGGTGGGGCTGCCGTTGGCCTGGTGGCTGGCTTTTCCGCTAGAGATGGGGCTTTGGGGCGTGTTTCTGGGGCGCCTTCTGGGCGAGGAGGTCTCGAGGGTGGCCCTGTTCTGGCTGCGTTACCGGGGGGGGTACTGGTTCCGGGTGGTCCCCGCCACCGACTGAACCCGGGTCAAACGCTTTTCGGTTTGAATGGGCAAAAAACGTACTATACTGGAGGCCGATGCGGGCCCGCTCCTACCTGTTTACCCTCTACATGGAGTACCTCTACCCGGAGAACCGGGCCTGGGTGGGCGACCTGATCCGCTGGATGGAGCTGTTGGGCTTCAGCGAACCGGCGGTGCGGGCGGCGGTCTCGCGCAGCGTTAGGCGGGGCTGGATTATCCCCGAGAAAGAGGGGCGCAAAGCCTTCTACCGGCTTTCCCCCCGGGTGGCCTGGCAGGTCGAGCGGGTGCGGGAGCGCCTGTATGGCTACGGAGCCCCCTGGGACGGGCGGTGGCGCATCCTGGTCTATGCCGTTCCCGAAACCAAGCGCACCGTGCGCGACCGCTTCCGCAACGAGCTAATTTTGCTGGGCTTCGGCACGCCGGCGCCGGGGGTCTGGGTCAGTCCCAATGCCTCTCTCGAGGCCGCCCGCGACCTGGTAGGCTTTTATAGCCTGCAAAACTACGTGGAGCTTTTTCAGGCCGAGCGCTTTTCCAACACTCCAGCCCTGAAACTCATCGAGAAAGCCTTCAACCTGGAGGCAGCCCAGGCCCGCTACCGCGCGTTTTTAGCCCAGAAGCCGAACCAGCCGCAAAACGCTGAGGAGGCCTTTGTACGCCTGACCCACATGATCCATCAGGCCCGCAAAAACCTCTTCCTCGACCCCGGCCTGCCCCCCGAACTCACCCCGCCGGGCTTTTTGGGTGCACAGGCCAAAGAGCGCTTCTTGCAGCTTTACCAACAACTTTCCCGGCAGGCCAACCCCCTATTTCCCCGCAGGTTGGTGGCCGCAGACTAGTCCGTTTAGCGCTGCGTTGCGCGGATGCGCTCGAGGAAGTCGTGCAGGATATTGCCGGTCACGCCCCAGATATCGTAGCCGCGCCAGGGGTAGTGCCAGACTTTGCGCCGCAACTGGCCCTCTAGCGTGGAAAACTCGCCCGCTAAACCGGGAGGAAAAAGGTTGCCTGAAGGAGCGACGCGTTCCTCGGCGTAGGCCGGGGCGCTGAGCAACTCCTCGATGGGCACCCACAACAACTCCCCAACCTCGAGGGGATTGGGGTTGAGATGGGGCTCGCCTATAATCCGGCCCAGCAAAGGAAAAACCCGGTAACCAAAAGGGGAGAGGGTGGGGTCGAGAGGGCCCAGGATTTCCACCTGATGGGGAGGTAGGCCCACTTCCTCCCAGGCTTCGCGTAAAGCAGCTTCCTCGGCGCTTTCACCATCGTCGAAGCGCCCACCCGGAAAGCTGATCTGGGCCGCGTGGTGGGGCAGGCTGGCACTGCGTACGGTGAATAGGAGCTTGCCTTCCCAAACCGGCAGCAGCACCGCCGCATCGGTGAATCCCCTGGGTAAGGGAAGTTCTTTGGGGGGCCGGGCTACAGCCGCTTGCAAAATCTCCCGTCTCACCAAACCTCCTAAAGGCATTCTTGCTCGCACCGCTCGCGCAGCAAAATCTCCGGGCTCACCTTCTCTCGGCGGCATAAAGCCACTAGCCGCCACAAGGCTTCGTCTAGATCGCCTTGCTGCAGGGCCTCCATAACCTCGGCCTCGCTCGCGAGGGGGGTGCCCAGCTTCTTCTGTAGCTCGCTGGCTCGAGCCAGGGCCCCCAGGCTGCGGGGCACCTGGTCGCAGGGGGAACGCTCGGCCTTGCCCTCGGCAGCCTTGATGGCCCTCCAATTGGCCGCTACCGCCTCCGGGGTCTCGGCCTGGACGTCGCCAAAGACGTGGGGGTGACGCCGAATGAGTTTATCTACAATGTGCTGCTCGATTTCGGCGTAACTGAAGGTGCCCGCTTCTTCAGCAATGACCGCGTGGAAGGCCACCTGCAACAGCACATCCCCCAACTCCTCGGCCATCTCCTTTGGCTGGCCTCGGCTTATGGCGTCCACCGCCTCGGCGGCCTCCTCGAGCAGGTAGGGCCTGAGGCTTTGGTGGGTCTGGGCTTTGTCCCAGGGGCAACCCCTAGGGCCGCGCAGACGGCGCATGACCTCGAGCAATCGTTCCATGCCCTATAGCCTAGCGGGTTTTGTGCGGGTCATTGGGGAGGTTTTTCAGCAAGCCCCACAGCAAGAGCCCTCCGGCCAGGGAAGAGCCCACCAGGATCAGGCTCAGAGGATCAGCTGGGGCAGGCTCACCCAGGGCTAGGCCCTGCGGGCTGGGGTAGGGCAGACCGGTGGTGCGGGTGAGCAAAAACAACAAGAGCAAAATCCCTACCAGCCAGACCCCGCCGCGGTAGGTGGGGCCCTCCATGCTGGCGGGCATTTCAATCAGGCGGGCCAGCAAGAGGAAGCCGCCGTACATAAGCTGGAACCCCAGCAGCATCATGAACACCAGGGCGTACCAAAATCCTGCCCCTTGCAGGCCCAAGGGGGTTTCATTGCCGAAAAGCTCGCCGCACAGCCCTCCCCCTAGGATGCTCTGGCCAAACCCCAGCATCTGCAGGAAGAAGGGCAGGATGAGCAGGGCCGCGACCCAGCGGGCTTGGGGGTGGGCAAAGGCGGGTTGATGCTCGTTCATATCCTCCATATCATGCCGGAAAGCCGGTGCGGTAATGTGTAATGACCAGAGGGGACATCTGCCCATGGGGCTTTGTCCTAGTCTGGCCAGAGGTGTTGCCCATGCCCCGTCGAGTTTTGTGGATAGTCCTTATGGTTGGCCTACCCCTTCTGCTGGCCCTAGCCGCCTTCTCCCTGATGCGGGATACCTACCAGCCTTATGGAACGCGGCTTTTGAATCCTCGCCCCCTCGAGGCCAACCAGTTCACCCTAACCGCCCACGATGGCTCGAGCAAGCGCCTTTCCGACTTCCAGGGCAAGGTGGTGCTGATCTTTTTTGGCTTCGTCAACTGTCCCGACGTCTGCCCTACCACTTTGCTTGAACTCAGTAAGGTCTACAAAGCCCTAAGCCCAAGCGAGCAATCCCGGGTGCAGGTTCTGCTTATCACGGTGGACCCTGAGCGGGATACCCCCGAGATGCTGCAAAAGTACGTCACCTTTTTTAGCCCCACCTTTCTGGGCCTGACCGGTACCCCAGAACAGATTGCCGAGGTGGCCAAAAAGTACGGGGTTTTCTACCAAAAATCGGCCATCAAGTCGCCTACCGAGTACAACGTGGATCACACCGCCACCGTCTTTGCCCTCGACCCCCAGGGCCGGCTGCGCCTGATCTACGGCAACGGCAAGGTGGCCGAGACAGAGCGGGTGGTCAAAGATGTACGCTGGCTCTTGCGGGATTGAGCGGTAGCCTTCGTTTGGCGCATTCCTCCTACAAGGCCCGGTATTTGGAGCGGAGAGTTGGTCTAGCAACCCAGCGTGTAAGTACGCCAATGGCGGCAAGGTGAGGCCCCGCTTAGGAAAGGGGTGCCCATACCCATTTGAGCCGCGATCTTGCGCCTCTGCCCCTTGATTAACTCGTGGCACCCGTATATACTTCTAGGGTTGCGTTTCCTCAGGCCAGCCCCGGCCCTGAGGACACTTCGGTTGCGCTCACGGGAGAACCGTTGCGCACGGCGATTCTTGAGAATCTAGGGGCGAGATTGGGCCAGTGGCCTGGTTCGCTTCTCGACGGAACCCCGCACCGAGCGCAGCGAAAGTACGCAAACCTCCGTGTGGGGTTTCAGTTTTTAGAGAAAGGATGTGATTACACTGCCAACCATCAACCAACTCCTCCGTAAAGGCCGCGCTCCGGTGGTCAAGAAGAGTAAGGTGCCCGCCCTGAAGGGAAGCCCTTTCCGCAAGGGGGTCTGCACCGTGGTGCGCACCGTCACCCCCAAGAAGCCCAACTCGGCTTTGCGCAAGGTGGCCAAGGTGCGTCTTTCGAGCCAGTACGAGGTCACCGCCTACATTCCTGGTGAGGGCCACAACCTGCAAGAGCACTCGGTGGTGCTCATTCGCGGAGGCCGTGTGAAGGATCTGCCGGGGGTGCGCTACCACATCGTCCGGGGTATCTACGACACCCAGGGTGTGAAGGATCGCAAGAAGAGCCGCTCCAAGTACGGAACCAAGCGCCCCAAGGCCGACGCCAAAGGGGCGGCTAAGGGCAAGAAGTGAGTCTTTTGCCGCTGGATAGGCGGGGTTTACCGAGGTAGAGCATGTCGAGAAGAAGACGCGCTGAAGTACGTCAGCTCGAGCCCGACCACCTCTACGGTGATGTCCTGGTCTCGGCCCTGATTAACCGCATAATGCGCAATGGCAAGAAAAACTTAGCGATTCGCATTTTCCGCGATGCTTGCCAGATTATCCAGGATAAAAGCGGCCAGGAGCCCCTCAAGGTTTTTAAGGCGGCCTTAGACAATGTGCGTCCTCGTGTAGAGGTGCGCAGCCGCCGGGTAGGGGGGGCCAACTACCAGGTGCCGGTGGAGGTTTCCCCGCGCCGGCAGCAGAGCCTGGCTATTCGCTGGATTGTGCAGGCTTTCAACAATCGCAGCGAGCGTGAGGCCCACCAGCGCCTGGCCGCCGAGCTGCTCGAGGCCGCTGAAGGGAAGGGTGGGGCGGTCAAGAAGAAGGAAGACGTTGAGCGTATGGCCGAAGCCAACCGGGCCTACGCCCACTACCGGTGGTGAGTATGTCAGTCAAGACGGGCTTTGACCTAAAACGCTTCCGCAACATCGGGATTGCGGCGCATATCGACGCGGGCAAGACCACCACGACCGAGCGCATCCTCTACTACACCGGACGCATTCACAAAATCGGCGAGGTGCACGAGGGTGCGGCCACCATGGACTGGATGGAGCAGGAGCGCGAGCGGGGCATCACCATCACCGCTGCGGTCACCACCGCCAACTGGAAACACAGCAAGACCGGGGTGGAACACCGCATCAACATCATCGACACCCCGGGCCACGTGGACTTCACCATCGAGGTGGAGCGCTCTATGCGGGTGCTGGACGGGGCGGTGGCGGTCTTCGATGCCTCGCAGGGAGTTGAGCCTCAGTCTGAGACGGTCTGGCGCCAAGCCGACAAATACCGGGTGCCCCGCATTGCCTTCGCCAACAAGATGGACAAGACTGGGGCCGACATCTGGCTGGTGATCAACACCATGAAGGAGCGCCTGGGGGCTAGGCCGGTGCTGATGCAGCTTCCCATCGGGCGTGAGGATACCTTCCGGGGTATCGTAGATGTGCTACGCCAGAAGGCCTACACCTACGGCAATGACCTCGGCACCGATATCAAGGAAGTCGAAATCCCCGAGGAGATGAAGGCCCAGGCCGCTGAGTACTACGAGAAGCTGGTCGAGACAGCGGCGGACTTCGATGAGAACATCATGATGAAGTTCCTCGAGGGGGAAAAGCCTACCGAGGAAGAGCTAATCCAAGCCATTCGCAAGGGCACCATCGCCATGGAGATTTTCCCGGTGTTCTTGGGCTCAGCCCTGAAGAACAAGGGCGTACAGCTTCTTTTGGATGCGGTGGTGGATTACCTGCCCTCGCCCCTGGATATTCCCCCCATCCGAGGGAAGACTGAAGGGGGAGAAGAGGTAGAGCGCCCCGCCGACCCCAACGGGCCGCTGGCGGCGCTGGCCTTCAAGATCATGGCCGACCCTTATGTGGGCCGCTTGACCTTTATCCGGGTCTACTCCGGCACCCTGCGCTCGGGTTCCTACGTCATCAACACCACCAAGGGCAAGAAGGAGCGGGTGGCCCGGCTTTTGCAGATGCACGCCAACCACCGCGAAGAGGTAGAGGAGCTGCGGGCCGGCGAGCTAGGCGCAGTGGTGGGCCTTAAGGAGACCATCACCGGCGACTCGCTGGTGGGCGAGGGGGATGAGCCGATCATCCTCGAGTCCATCGAGGTGCCCGAGCCGGTGATCGACCTGGCCATTGAGCCCAAGACCAAGGCTGACCAGGACAAGCTGGGTGTGGCCCTGGCCCGCCTGGGTGAGGAAGATCCCACCTTCCGGGTTTCTACCGACCCCGAGACCGGCCAGACCATCATCTCCGGCATGGGCGAGCTGCACCTGGAGATTATTGTGGACCGGCTCAAGCGGGAGTTCAAGGTAGATGCCAACGTAGGCAAGCCTCAGGTGGCCTACCGCGAGACCATCACCCGCCCGGTGGATGTGGAGGGCAAGTTTGTGCGCCAGTCAGGTGGGCGCGGCCAGTACGGCCACGTCAAGATCAAGGCCGAGCCGCTGGGCCGTGGGGCTGGCTTCGAGTTCGTCAACGCTATCGTGGGCGGGGTGGTACCCAAGGAGTACATCCCTGCGGTGCAGAAGGGCATTGAGGAGGCCATGCAGTCCGGGCCCCTTACCGGTTTCCCCATCGTGGATATCAAGGTGACCCTCTACGACGGTAGCTATCACGAGGTGGATAGCTCAGAGATGGCCTTTAAGATCGCAGGCTCTATGGCCATTAAGGAGGCCATGGAGAAAGGCGGGGCGGCTATTCTCGAGCCCATCATGCGGGTAGAGGTCATCACCCCGGAAGAGTTCTTGGGCTCTATTATCGGCGATCTCAACAGCCGCCGGGGGCAGATCCAGGGTATGGAAGAGCGTGGCAACGCCCGGCTGGTTCGGGCCTTTGTGCCCCTGGCCGAGATGTTTGGTTACGCCAACGACATGCGCTCGATGACCCAGGGCCGGGCCCAGTTTTCCATGTTCTTCGACCACTACGAGCAAGTGCCCCAGAACATCGCGCAAAAGCTGATCAAGGGGCAGTAAACAGCGAAGGAGTGTAATCTTATGGCGAAAGGCGTATTTGAGCGGACCAAACCCCACGTGAACGTGGGGACCATCGGGCACGTAGACCACGGGAAGACTACCCTGACGGCGGCGATTACCTACGTTGCGGCGGC